>Ga0233450_10000111_pt1 | contig 90518 bp, 97 predicted proteins | sample 011ome_30_FD_189956 | JGI IMG/M metagenome (GOLD analysis project Ga0233450, IMG submission 189956) | Coastal salt marsh microbial communities from the Groves Creek Marsh, Skidaway Island, Georgia - 011501CT (spades assembly) | ecosystem: Environmental > Aquatic > Marine > Intertidal zone >... | reverse complement strand
ACGACGATATACAACTTTGAAAAAGGTAATTTGAGGATTACCAGTTAAATAAACATCCTGAGCACCATAAGCTACTAGTTGAAGAAGACCACCACCCATTTACGCTATATTCTTTATACTATAAGTGGAGAAAAAAATATAATTCACCACGCGAATATTTCTATTATAATACATATAAAACTAATTGTGATAATTTTATTATATATGATGTTCAAAGAAAAATCATCAAAAAAAAAGATAAATGTTGATACAAAAGAAACCTATACTCTTGATGCAATGCATAATAATATGATAAAAAAATTTGAACAAACGGATAAGGATTTACAATATCATAATACAATGTTAAATAAATATGAGCAAAGTTCAAATATAATATTTCACCAATTAAATAATGATAATAACGATAAAGATACTATAAATTTATTATGGACAAGTAACGTTGATTTGCGCGAAAAAATCATAGAAACAAAACATAAAATCAAAGAGCTTAATAATAATTATGATGAAATAGAATATTATAAAAATACTAGCTATATTTTATTCCAATATTATGATACTGTTGATAACCAATCTCATATTAATAATGCTCTTGTTTCTACAACGAATATAATTAAGTCTTCGATAGATATGCCAATAAAACAAGGAAGAAAAATATATAAAAATGAAACAAAAAATAAAAAGTCTAACTATGTGCAGAACACTATAAATGTATTAGACGCTTTAAATAATATATCTAATCAAGAACAAAATAATAATATTAAAGATAGTGATATTAGTGATATTAGTGATAGTGAAGATTTAGTTGATGATAAAAGTACTTTGGTTGATAAATATATGTCTATAATAAATAAAAAATATGTTAGAAATGTTGAAGATGATAATATAGAAATATGTAAGGATTGTAAAAGTAAAATGATTTGTTTGCAACAAGACGCAATAATGATATGTAATACATGTGGATATCAAGAATTATTGTTAGTTGAGCAAAATAGACCTATACTTAAACAAAATACCAAGGATACTTCCCATTTTTGCTATAAGCGGATAAATCATTTTAGGGAATGGTGTAACCAAGTTCAGGGGAAAGAGAGCACTGATATTCCAGACGAAATATTTGAGAAGATTTTAGCGGAAATTAAAAAAGAAAAAATACTCGATCTTAAAGCAATTACATATTCTAAAATGCGCGATATTCTTAAAAGATTACGCATCAATAAGTATTATGAACATATTAATTATATTATAAATAGAATCAATGGTATCCCTACTCCGCAATTTAGCCCGGAATTAGAAGAAAAATTATGTAATATGTTTAGAAATATCCAAGCTCCTTTTTTGAAACATTGTCCAAAGGATAGAAAGAATTTCTTATCTTATAGCTATGTTCTTTATAAGTTTTTTCAAATATTAGGTCTTGATGAATATCTGAAATATTTTCCTCTTTTAAAAAGCAGAGAAAAATTGTATGTTCAAGACCAAATATGGAAGAAGATTTGTATTGATCTAAACTATCAAATTATACCATCTCTCTAAAATCCAACAGGAAAACCAATCAAACTAAAACCCGCTCCTAGACCAACTCCTTGTCTAGCACTATTTGATATAATAGGGGATAATAAATCTAATATTGAAAAAGTACATGCGGCTGTTAATGCTAAAAGCCATATTTCATTCCATTCAAGCTTATTTTTAGGTAATATTAGCGCTATAAATGCTACAACTAAGCCTTCAAATAAATATTTCATCAATCGCGATCCTGCCTCCGAATAATCAAATTTATATTCCATTTTTCTACTTATTATTCTTATATTTTTTTTAAAAATATATAAGATTATAAATATATAAAATATCATAAGAATATGGCGACAGTAACTGACAAAAACATTGATCTTGTAGACCCAAGAGTAGAAGACCATTTGGATGAAGACAAACCTATTAGAGGACAAAAATATGTATTACTTTCATTTGTAAGCCCCGAAGATGTTATTATTAACAAGGAGGCTCTATTTTTTAGTAAATTCATGGAAAGTTTTTCTAATAATGTTAAGGAAATCTTTGATTCTATTAAAGAAAAATATCCTGATTCAAAAAATGTTATTGATAGTATTAGTGATAATCATAAATATATCTTTGATGCAAAAGAAATGGATGAGCAATATAAGTTCTTTAAATCCGTACATGGGCCTGACCTTGAATCTAAATATCATGCCGATAATAAAGGTATTACATCTATTCGCGGTGTAAAAGTTCGTGGTTGCTTTGAAACCCTTGATGAGGCAAAAACGCGAAGCGAGTTTTTAAAGAAATTAGGTGATAAATTTCATATTTATGTTGGTGAAGTTGGTTGTTGGTGTGCTTGGGCTCCTGATCCCGAGTTTATTAAAGATGTAGAATATTCCAATTCCCAACTTAATACTTTAATGAAGGAATATAAACAAAATATGGAAGATAAGGATACTGTCTTTGAATCTCGTAAAAATTCTATTGTTGCAGCTTCATCTCTTGATAATAAGCAATCTCCAACAGATGCATTAAATGATGATATAAATGATGATACAAATGTTGAATTATCTAGTATCAAAGAAAGTATTGAAAATGTAGATGTGTGGAGTCAACGCAAAGAAGAGAAAAATAAATAATTAACCTATTTAGAGTTATCATTGGAATATGAAGGCAATTGCTATATTTATTTTATTTATAGGTTGCTTATTAATAATACAAGGATATTACAGTAATAAAAAAATATGTAAAAAAGATAAAGTTATTATTAAATATGTGCCAAGAAGTGTTTACGAAGAACAAATGGAACCCGCAGAAAGTTTACAAACTTTTTATAAAGGGATGTTTGATGATATTATATTGCCCCCATAAAATATTTATTTTTATCCCTAATATTATTAAATGGAAATATTAAGAAATATTAACAAAAATATAATTGATATAACTAATGCAAATAACGATATAGATACTGGATTATTAAAAGATAATATTAAATTATATTTTGATAATATTTCTGATAAGGAGAACATTAGCAATAAAAAAAGAGAAAAATATTATGAAAACTATGAAAACAAAAGAGTTGAACAAAATATTAACTATGATAATTGGTTGCGTGAAAAAACTGACTTAATGGAAACTTTTAAATTAGACAAAACAAAAACTGCTTTACACAATTATTTAAAATTAAAACCACCTAAATATAATGATAAATTGAATTTATATTCGTATTTGGATATAATAATAGATGATGAAAAGGTTATTAATATGCCAAAACAGCAAAATATACAGACTATAAAACCAAAGGTACTTCCAAGAAAAGCAGATAAATGCCCGGAATCTAAGAAAAAGGAATGTAAAGATAAGGGCAAAAAATGTAATCCTGATTCTGGTAGATGTATTAAAGATGATAAACCCAAAGATGATAAACCAAAAGATGATAAACCCGAAGATAATAAACCCGAAGATGATAAACCCGAAGATGATAAACCAAAAGATGATAAACCCGAAGATGATAAACCCGAAAATGATAAACCCAAAGATGATAAACCCGAAGATGATAAACCCGAAGATGATAAACCCGAAAATGATAAATGCACGGAAGCTAAGAAAAAAGAGTGTAAAGATAAAGGCAAAATATGCAACCCAGAATCTGGTAGATGTATTAAAGAACCGGTTGTTAAAACAACCGGTAAAAAAGTAGCACCAGTACCAAAGGTAGCACCAAAGGTAGCACCAGTAGAACCAAAGGTAGCACCAAAGGTAGCACCAGTAGCACCAGTAGTACCAAAAGTAGCACCAGTAGCACCAGTAGCACCAGTAGCACCAGTAGCACCAGTAGAACCAAATGTAGAACCAAATGTAGCACCAAATGTAGCACCAAAGGTAGCACCAAATGTAGCACCAAATGTAGCACCAAAGGTAGCACCAAAGGTAGCACCAAAGGTAGCACCAGTAGAACCAGTCGTTAAATTAGATAAATGTTCGGAAGATAAAAAGAAGGAATGTGAAATAAAAGGAAAAAAATGTAATCCCGATTCTGGTAGATGTATTAAGAAATAATATAAGAATATTAATAGATATGAAAAATATATTCTATATTAATTGGTATAGTTTTTTTATTGCATTTATATTTGGAATTATATATGTATATTTCATAACACAAAATGATAAACATATGATGTTTGAAAATGTAAATAATAATATATATATTGGTGAAAATAATGAATGTTACAAATATGATGTTATAAATATAAAATGTTTGGATGATAATAACTATCCGACACCATTAATATAAAAATAAAGACATACATTAGGATAATCAATGCGAACATCTAAATTAAATTATATAATTGATAGAATGTTCTATGATAAAGCGGGGCAATTAATAATTAGTGCTATATTCGGATTATCCATTGCATTGTTATTTTATATGCCAATTAAATTGATAGATGCTGATTTTAAATATAATAATAAATGCTATAAACTTAATAAATATAAGGTAACCTGTAAAGAAGAAGCAATGAATACCTAGTTATAAATTGCGTTATAAAGTTAATTATCTAAATATATTATATCATTAGAGTTACGAATAAGTATAAATATGTCTACGCCAACATCTACGTTAAATGGAAATACAAATACAACAGATAATAATGATATTAATGACCCGTTGGTTCAAGATGTATTAAATGAGTTCCGCGACGAATATACCTCTAAAAATAAAAATACAAGTAGTAGTATGATACCCGATTACGAAGACGAAATTGTTGAATTCCCCCCAGATGATAATTATCCCCCACCCCCACCTTCTCAATATAGAAAACCCGAATATAACATATCTGAAAAATACCCACCTTCGCAAAATTATAACAATTCAAATATAGCAAATATAGTAAATATAGATATGGAATTGGTAAAAAAGAATTTAACTATTGTAATAATTGTATTATTAATACATAATACTAGTATGGTTTCGGCAATTTATGAAAAAATGCCAGAATATTTACATGAAAATCTTAATGCTTATGATATTCTAATAAAAACAGCATCACTATTTATAATTTTATATGTACTATCGTTTTTTAATTATATTTAATATTTATAAGAATAATTTATTACCTGGTCGCTATTTCTTTTCAAAGAGGCAACGCTAAAATATTTATATACAAAAAATACACCAATAAAAAATGCTAAAAATATTGTAAATATTGTTGTTCCAAACAATATCATATACGATGTTATATCATAATTTTTTTTATTCATAACAACTAATGATATTATGATTACCGTATAAAGTATTATTATTAAAGAATATACTGTCAAGAATAAATACAAATTATCTCCAATATTATAACTCCATAATAAGGCGATTACAACCATGACGCTTACAACAGAATATCCGAATATAGTAAAGGTTTCTTTTACGACTTCATCATTTTCGTTTTGTGATACAAATTTTTCATTTACCATTGTAATTATCTAATAATTCAGGAGATTATTTTAATTAATTATTGATTCATATTGTAAAGTTCCATAATAACTATTATAATAATCATAACCCTCTAAATGATGTTGATTATCATTTAACCCCTGTGATTTATATAATGGTCTCGCATTTTTATATTCAGTCGTTAGTTCACCTATTTCAGTATTATATATTTCATCGTTTATAACATTATTCTGTGCCGATATTAAATGTTCTTCGGTAATATATGGATTTAATCCTTCGGTTTCTATATTATTGATTTCGCGAATAATAATACTTTTTTTATCAGGGTTTTCTAATCTACATTTATCACCTTCATTGCATTTTTTAGTCTTTACTTCTTCTTTATCTTTTTCTTCTTTTTCTTTAATTTCTTGTATTTTAATCATATTCCGCTCTCTTATTTCCGCATTATATATTCTGAAATATACAATTAATAAAGCAAATGTTACTACAAAACCAGTAATATTATCAAATAACATCAATATAGCAACACATAATACAGCTAAATAAAATTGCATAATAGAATCCTTATACATTTTCTTGAATGGTATATCATGTATCAGCATAACTGCAAATAATAATACGACAGCCAATATTCTAAATGAGTTAATTATCATTTGTATTTTAACTGTATTCTATTATAATTCATATAAAAAAATGATACGATTATATTTATGTAATAGCTTATATAATGTTAACTATAAACGGATATAGTCTTCTTAAATCTTCTTTGAAAAGTGAAGAATTAGTCAAAATTAAAGAGAATCTTACTATGAAACCTAGAATTAATTTTGATATGGGGGTTAATAATGATAAACCAGATAATACTTTCTTATTGTATAAGGAAACTGAAAAAAGGATTTATATTCCGAGATACTATGGTCTATGTAATTACGGACTTCCGAAAACTTCTAAATTACAATGTGGTGCTGATATAAATGTTGAGTTTAATGGTAAATTGAGAGATTTTCAACACGAACCCGTAAATAAATTTCTAGAAGCAGCAAGAAATCCTCTTAAAATGGGTGGTATTATTTCAGTTCCATGTGGTTTCGGTAAAACTATAATGAGTCTATATATCGCCTGTCAATTGAAAAAAAAAACTATGTTTATTAGTCACAAAGACTTCCTTAATCAACAATTTATTGATACAGTCAAAACATTCTCTCCAAATTCCAGCATTGGTATTATAAAACAAAATAAGGTAGATGTTGAAAATAAAGATTTTATTATCGCATCTTTACAATCATTATCAATGAGAGATTATGATATTAATATTTTCAATGATATTGGTTTTATAATTATTGACGAAGTACACCATACAGGAGCACAAGTATTTTGTCGCGCTTTTAAAAAACTAAATATGCCTATTATTTTGGGTTTATCTGCTACTCTAAATCGCAAAGATGGTATGCGCAAGGTTTTTGAATATTATATTGGTAATTCTGTTTACACAATGAAAAACAAAGAATTTACAGAAGTAGAAGTGCAAATACATAAGTATTATGAACCAAATGTTGAATATTCTGCTGTAAAACAAATGTGGAATGGAAAGGAGAATACAGCAGCCATGATTAATAACATTTGCAAATTCAAACCTAGGACGGAATATATTATCAATGTTTTAGAAAGTCTGATAAAAAAAGACCCCAATAGAAGAATATTAATTTTAAGCGAACGTAGAAATTTATTAAGTGATATAGAAACATATATTGTTGATAGAAATATTTTGAATAAGGATTACGGATATTATGTTGGTGGTATGAAACAAGCTGATCTAAATATATCCTCTGAAAAACAAATTATTTTAGCGACATATCAATTGGCGTCTGAGGGATTCAATGTCCCGACATTAAATACAGTAATATTTGCTTCTCCTATATCTGATATACAACAATCTATCGGTCGTATTCTTAGAGAACGCCCCGAAGACAGAAAATATATTCCACTGTGTATCGATATTTTAGACGAATTCTCCGTATTTAAACGCAAAGGTTATGCTCGCACTAAATTTTACAATACTAATAAGTATAATATTTCCTATTATCAAGATAACGAATTAATACAATTTCATAATTATAGTGAGGAAGAAACAAAAGGGAAGGTTAAATTTATTGAAGATGACGATTAAAATATTATTTTAATATAGTAATATGAAAGATAACGAAATCTATTATATAGAAATCATATGTATTATATTTTTAATAATATTTGTATTTCTATTATTTTTTAATATGTCAAAAAATGATCTACCAAAAGAAGAACCAGTAAAATATAAAGAGCCTCCACCTGAACCGTCTAAAAAACGAGATATGGGAGATATTAAAGTAAGATGTCCTCCTAAATTAACTAATTTATATGATCAAGATATTCCCAAGATGCCAAATACTAATAATATTGATATTGCAAACAAAAACACGTTTAATATGTATAGTTCTAATAAAGAAGTTGATAATACCAATTTTAATAAAGAAATAATAACACAGGATACAATTAAAACAGCAGAACAACGTGTATTTTCACCCGATTTAGAAAAAATATATACCGCAGATTTAGCAGAGAATAATAATCCAAATCTTGATTATAACCAAATTTATAATTATTCTTTAAAACCCAACAAAGGTGATTTACCATTAGCCAATGTACCATTATGTGTATTAAAAGATAACCACATGTCTTTCAAATTGTCTGACAGAATGGTTGTGGCATAAAAATGAGTACATAATCTTATTTTTCTAATGATTTTATAAACTTTTTATAATTTATACTTTTTTATTAATTATGTACTCTTTTTCTTATTAGATATACTACTAACATATTTTATTGTAGATTTAAAGTTTTCCAGGAAAGTAGGGTAATATGCATATCTTATTTTATGTTTTTTACATACCTTCATAACAGTCTCTTGAATATATGGATACCACGCACTTGACATTCTTGGAAATAAATGATGTTCTATTTGATAATTAAGCCCACCACATAAATAACCTATATATTTTCCACCATAAGTACATGAAGTTTCTACTTGTGATTTATACCAATCTATTCTACTAGGAAATCTTTCTACATTTTCAAAATTATGCGATAATGAAAAAGGTATAGCTAACATAAGGGATGATACGAACGAAGAATATATTATGTATATCATAGCAGTTGTTGTATCATAATGATAAAATTGTGAAAAGCATTTTAAATATAAATATACCAATCTTAGTATTATAGATATGCCTATCTTACTTTGAATATAACTATTTTTAAAATTAATCTCCGAGTATTCATTAACAGAAAATTGTAAACCCGAAAATATTTCGCTAGAAAATATTGATGATAACCAGTATAATGAAAATAATGGAATCATATATATATATTGATATTTTGTGATATATTTGCGATTAGGAGATTCCGCATTATAATTATGAAATATTAAGAATGGTTCCATGCTTTTAGCATCGGGGTCTCTAATATTATCATTTGTAAATGCGTGATGGGTCCAATGTTGCTGTAACCAAAGATATTTATTACCACCTATTAAATCAGCGCCATATCCCAATATATCATTCCAAAAAGGTTTTCTAGATATAGCCCCATGATTTGCATCATGTTGTACATTTAATCCAATTAATGCCTCTGCAATACCAAGTAATGTACATAATTTAAAATTAGCTCCATATATCACATAGTAATACATTAATATAACATAATTCGAACAATATAATAGGACCCTATATTTGAATCCCGGAGTCGCATACATTTTGTGAGGTAATACAATCTTTTTAACCTCTTCTTTTAATTCCTTTTCAAATTCTGAATCAAATGTATAATCCTTATTATAATTAAGTAATTTACCAACAACCGGCATTACCTTTCTCGTGTCTTCGCCGTGGAATGCATGTATCATTCTATATTGTACCGAAACATCATTGCCACCAAATAATCTAATCTGATTACCACCGGGATGCTCCCAATCGTCTAATGAATATACTACACCGTCAATAGCAATTGTATTATCTGGTAATTCACTCTCATATTTATAAATATTATATATCATTTATATTATTTAAAGAATATTTAATATTACATGTTAATGTTTAAATATTTAATTTTATTTACACTACTATCGTTGGTAAATGCATTTGCCCATCTCAATAGTATATCTATTGTTAAAAAACCTTTTAATAGATTAAATAATGCTAATCACTTAATTACTAAATATAAAATTAATGAAATTAAGAATGATAGATTAAAAATAAATAATTTAGTAAATCATGTTATAACAACATATTATCTTAATTTTCTATTCGCGCGTAGAAGACATTATATCATATATTAGAGTACTAATAATACTATTTAGATTATTTAATGGCGTATTTCATTGAATTCGTCAACTTTGATAATTTTTTTTCTTAACTGATTTGCTCTCATTATTTTAATATTATCATCATCTGTTTTAAGCTGTTTTAATAACTTATCACTATTATAGCATAGCTCTATTCCTTTATCAATTTGATTTATTCTATCGTCATCATTATCGGATATAAATACATTATCTGTTAATAATTTACGTAATTCTGTTGGTTTTGTAATTATATTAGAAACATCTGTAACAACTTTATCTTTATTTGGTTTATAATTAATTCCAAGAGGGTATGTTACCATTTTAATTAGCGTTCCCATTATAGGCAATGGAATATTATTAGCAATACCATATATATTTTTTTGAATACTATTAGAATAGTCATTTAAACAATAATCTAATAATTTATCAATGTCTTTAACATCATTGTGTTTTTTATAATACCATAAACAAGCTTGGGACATATATATATCAGATAATATATCAGCATATCTTCCAGAAATGTATTCAGCTGTTTTTATTTTTCCACCCATCAACAATGCTATATTTGCCGAGAAGGCAAAGTTGGCCACATGACGTTTTAATTGTACTTCGTGAAAATCTGCGACATTTTTATTATTATAAAATTTAAGGTAAATACCATAATAAAGTGAACGACCAAGGTTATTAAAAGTATGTCTAATTATATTTATAAAGTTATCATGGAATTTAGCTTTATCGTTTGTTTCAATACTTGTAATTGTATCTAATAGATAAGGATGAGACCTGTTTAGTCCCTGTCCGAATATTATTAAAGAACGTGTAAGAGTATTAGAACCTTCAACCGTAATAGCGACGGGTGTAGCTGAATAATTAGATGATAAAAAGTTCATGGAACCCTTACATATACCAGCGCCACCCAATATATCCATTCCATTATTAACAGATATTCTACCATATTCAGTACATTTATATTTCATAATAGCCGATAATACTGGGGGCTTCTCTCCATTATCTACAATTGCATTAAATAGATTTTGCGCAGCTATTAATTTATAATTATTACCAGCGATAACAGCAAGTTTTTCTTTGACCCCTTCCATTTCTGCTATTGGAATATTAAACTGTTTTCTAATGCGCGCGTATCCACCAACACCTAATGTGCAAAGTTTAGCCGTTGCTACTGACATGGCAGGTAAAGATATCCCCCTGCCTTCACCTAGCGATTCCATTAACATATTCCATCCAATACCACAATTCTTCTCTCCTCCAATCACGCGCGACATAGGTATAAATATATTATTGCCTCTTATTGTACCATTCATGAAACCAATATTCAATGGATTATGTCGGTTTCCTATTTCAATTTCTGGGAATTTGTTTTTCTCCAATAATGCCACGGTAATACCTTCTTTGCCGTCTACAAGTAATTTATTAGGATCAACGACTTTAAATGCAAGTCCTATTAAACTAGCAATCGGCGCTAATGTAATATATCTCTTAGAAAATGTTACCATTATTCCAAGTTCACCATCCTTATTTACAACATATCCCTCGTCATACATTGAAGCAGCATCCGATCCAGATGTTTCTGTTGTTAGTCCAAAACAAGGTATATGTCTTCCATCAGCCAATTTTGATAAATAATAATCTTTTTGTTCCTCCGTGCCATAATGACTCAATAATTCACCAGGTCCCAGAGAATTAGGTACCATAACACTAACTGCACTTGCAATATTTCTGCTAGCTATTTTTTCAACAATTAATGAATGTGCATGGGCACTAAATTCAAGACCATTGTATTTCCGGGGTATTACCAATCCCATAAACTTATTTTTCTTTATATAATCCCATGTATCATTAGATAGATTCTGATTTCTTTCTACTTCTTCGTTATCTATCAATTCACATAATGTATTAGTTTCATTGTTTAAAAACTCAATCTCCTCATTTTTAAGTTTAATATTGTATTTATCAACAATTTCATTTATATTTATTTTACCGTTAAAGATATCTCCTTCAATTGACACTGAACCAGAGTTTAAAGCGGCCTTTTCGGTAGCAGATATTTTTGGCATTATTCTTTTAACAATACCAAAAGCATATCTCGATATTATTCTACTCATGCTTAAATTAACTAATAATTATTTTTTTATATAAATTATCATCACTGTTTTTTATCATAAATATATTATTTTTATTTAAAACAAACTTCCTCTCTTTACTGGTAATTATAAATCTATTGATAAATTCAATAAAATCACTTAATGTTTTACTACTAATATTGATATTCAATCTAGTAAAAAACATCTTTGATATACTTTTATATCTGAAAGTATATAAATCGTCAATACTAAATGTCCCAAATAGTACATTATTCACGTTATTAATACATTTTATACTTTTTATTAATTTATTAATTATAATATCATTGATTATATTATTAGACTCTTTTATATGTTCCTTTAATGTAAAAAAAGATTCAATAGCACTATCGTCACCACAATGTGTTATATCTGCATTATTCTTCAAATTACATAATAATGGTCTTAAATTATCTCTAATTTTACCTCTAACTGACCATTTAGGAGTACTGTCGCATAAATAAGGAATTTCATTTAAATTAGCAAAATGTATTATATCTTTTTTAGCTATATTTAGCATAGGGCGCCAAAATTTAATGTTATCTATTATTTTGATAGACTCCATACCAGAAAGATTATCATAACTATTTTTATTAGTAATATTTGTTATAATATTTTCAAAACAATCGTCTTTATTGTGTCCTAATAATATATATGTATTGGTATCGTTGAGTAATTCGTACATATGAAATCTTATCTTTTTTGTAATATCTTCATATAGATCGCGTAAACCATTACTTAAACAATCATCTCTTGTAATTTCTGTAATAGTCCTATATACAAGACGTATACCAAGATAATCACAATAATAATTAACAAAGTCCAATTCATCTTGCGATTCTTTACGATTATTGTAATTTATATGAACCGCAATAACATTTTTACTTATTTTACTAAGGATATATAGAGCTACAATACTGTCAACACCACCCGATAAAGATACTATGATTTTAGGGTCAGGATATATTGGATTTAATTTTGAATATTCTGTATATATATTATTATAAACATCAATGTCACAGCATTTTAAATAAATATCAGAATTGTTTAAAGATAATTTATCAAAAATATTCACATTTAAAGAATCCCATGATTTTATATGTAACGTATTATCTAGATATTTTGCATTAATATGTTTGTAAATATTATTTAAAGTAGCCGATAAATATCTTTTACATTTTATTCTATCTATGATATTAGAATTATCATATATTCTTAAAAATATTTTGATAATTTCATGTATCTTGTTTACGTCTTTAACATGTCTATATGGTAAATAAACAAAACATAATTCGTCTATCCTTAAATCTTTATAGATACTTAGTACATAATTTGTAAATTTGATAGCTTCATGTGAATATTCATCTACATCAATATCATATCCCAACCTTTTATAATGTCTTGGTATTTGGTCTAATAGTAATATACATGATATTAATGTTTCTTTACTATAAATCTCTTTATATTCATATAATTGTTTAGTCTTATGAATATGTTTAAAATATTTGTCACATAAATATTCGTCAATTATTTTATTATTAGCAAACCAATAATCTGGATTACCAAACCATTCGCGATAAAGCTTATTCATATTAACATATATAATAATTGTATTAGCGTTATATTGTTTTTTATTTAAAAAAATGATAGATATTATATTACAATAATCGTCTATTTAATTTAATGCAGGGTATTATCAGTTTCTCAAACAGAATTGCTTTCAATATTAAAAGTAACGACCATAAGGATATTATATTATCAGATTTATATAATAAATATAATGTAAAGATTTTGCAAAGACATCATCATAATTTAGACAGTAATAATGTAAATTATATATTATCAAATCATATGCTAAATTTAAGATCAAATGGAAATAGATACTATCTTTATTTTACACTATATAATGACATCGAAATTATGTATTATATAGATAAAAAAATACATCCGGGTTATCAACGCCCTCGTATTATATTTGGACGCGGATTATTTGATAAAATGCTATTTAAAAATACTTTGCTAGACGGGGAAATGGTTAAGTGCAAAGATGATACTTGGACTTTTCTAATAAATGATATTATATGTTACGAAGGTATTCATTTAAAAAATAAAACATTACCTCAGCGACTAAATATTCTTTATAATATGTTAGAAACTCAATATACACCTGATAAAACAATTGATGTATGTAACTATAAAGTTAAGACATATTACAATTTATATAAGGAATCTATCGAAGAAATCCAGAATCTAACAAAAGATCTTAATTATACATGTCGTGGTATATATATATGGCCTTATGATTTAAAATATAAACCCAAGTTATATAATTTTGATGATACAAATATTATTGAAGTTGTAAGAAAAACAAAGGATATTACAGAATTTAAAACTATTGAAAATAATACCAATAAAGACATAATTGTTGTTAAACCAAAATGTGATATTAATCTTGGTGAAAATGACAAAATATTATATTTAACCAAAACTAATGAACCAGATATCTATAATGTTTATGAAAAAGAAGATATCAAGAATATGCTTGGTATTGCTCTCGTACAGACAATGAAAGATAGTAAGCTATTGCGAACAGCATTCAAGGATAAAAACGCAATGACTGTTATTGGATTTGTTTGCATTTATAATGAAAAGTTTAAAAAATGGCATCCGACTGCTATTTCATAATAGCTGGCAGAGCAGGGTGTGATAGATAATCTTTTAATTCAAAATCCTCATATTTTAGAGATTCAATCCAATTTATTTTTTCATCAATACTACTGTCAATAGGAGGAGGAAACTTCTTGATTATTAGTTTGGGTAGTTCATATGGTTCTTGTAAAACCTGTTTATCTATTTGTTGTACATGTTCTTGATAAATATGGGCATCACAAATAGATAAACAGATTTCGGAAATATCAATATGTAGTACAGTTGCAAGTATTTGTGTTAATAAAGCAGTACTGGCAATATTAAATGGTAATCCTAAGAATAAATCAGAGCTACGCAATGTCATATGACATGAAAGCCCCTTGTCTGTTTTATTAAATATATATAGAATATGGCAAGGTGGCAATGCCATTTTATTAAGATCAACTGGATTCCATCCCGATAATACTGCGCGGCGACTATTATTTGGTTTTAGTAATTCCTCTAATACATATCTAATTTGGTCTTTACCTTGTTTAGTAGGATTGTTGTAATCTTCTCCAAATTTACGCCATTGCCAACCATAAACAGGCCCCAATTCACCTTCTTTATATTCGGTCAACCCTACACTATCTAGATATTCACGAGTAGAATTACCCGTCCATATATTAACCTTTTTCTCTTTGAGTTCATTGGCATCCGTAGAACCTCTCAAAAACCATAAGAGTTCCTCCACGATACCTCTTAAAAACATCTTTTTAGTTGTTAATAATGGAAAATTATTAATATTGTTAAATTTCATCATACAACCAAACTTAGAATATACAACTCCATTTCGTGTATATTTAATTTCACCTTCTTTAAGAGTTTCTTTCAAAAGCTTTAAATAACCTGCTTCATTCTCAAAATACATTTATTATTTTATATTAATAACTTTTTATATGTTTATTATGTTATTTCATATACTTTAACATATCTATATTTTCATATAGTCTCCTCAACAAATATGGATAAATATCAAAAACATTTCCATATGGAACATATTTAAATACTGTTTTATTTTTATTTAATAAAAAATCTGTTGAACTATCTCCCATGCCTAATAATTGCGCATATGATACATTATATCCAGGATTAAATGATAAAGCATAGTCAATAGAATCCTTGTTATGAGTAGCTATGCAAATTTTATTATTCGTATTAGCAATAAGATATTTAACAGCATCATTATAATTAACGTCAGTATCTGTTTTATCTTCAAATAGTTCGGTATCTTCTTTATTGTAATAAGCACCTCTAACCAATTTAAATCCTATCTTATCGTAAGTATCTAAATCGCGTTTAATATAGTATAAACTGTTTTTTTTATACATCTGATATGTTTTGAATAAATGCAAATTATCTATATCTTGATATTTTTGAATAATTTTATTGAAGATTTTATTTTCTTCATCATACAGATGAGTATATTCGGCGTCAAAATATATATACTTATTTTTATGTTCTGTATTTATAACTCTTTTTATAAAGTTATCAATATTATCTTCGGGATTATATGCTGAAAACGATGAAAGTTTGATAGCATATCCAATGTCGCGATTAGTATGTTCTTGACTTATTTGATTTATCAATGAAACAACTTCTTTGTTATAACTAATAACATCTCCGGGTGTTTTAGCACCTTCCTTAGCATAATCAATAATAGGAATTATAGATTTGTCATACATTTTATGAATAAATTTAGAAATAGCAATATAATTAGTGCCACCAATAAATCTAAATAACATAAACTATACTTTTAAAATACATTTTTAATAATTAGAGAGATGTTATATATATATTATTTTATTGTAAATTTAATTTGGGGCATTGCACCATTATTTGATAAATATATATTACAATACATTGATATTCTCACACTTATGTTATTTGTTTCCCTTATACATTTCTTGATATTACTAGGTATTGTTTTGAATAGTAGCAATGGTGGTTTTATTAAAGATTGTGCGACAATTATGAATAATAAATATATAATTTTAGTTATTATTGTTGCTACTTCATTGTTATTGATGGCAAATTATGGATATTTATACGCGGTTAGTAATGATAAAAAGGTAGCAATTGCTACGTTATTAACATCTCTTTATCCGATAGTTACTTTGATATTGGGATATTTAGTATTAAGTGAATCATTAACACTATTAGAAGCGATGGGATTTGTACTAATATTTTCTGGTATATCATTGGTGAATTATTCAAGAGGTCTTAAAATCGAAGAAATGAGTACATAATTTTATTTTTCTAATGATTTTATAAACTTTTTATAATTTTAACTTTTTACATAATTATGTACTCTTTTTTTAGAAGCTATGAAACATGTTATTATTGGAGCTGGAATAACAGGATTATATCTAGCTTATAAATTGATTACTATTAAAAATGTTAATCCAGAAGATATAGTAATATATGAAAAGAATAATCGTATAGGAGGACGTGTTTATACGTATAGCAATAAGGGATTCAACTACTCTGTTGGAGCAGGAAGGTTAGGGAAAAAGCACAAATATGTTATGAAACTAATTAAAGATTTTAAATTAGAAGACCAAATAATTGATATTAATAAGGATAAGATGTACTATCTTAATGGCAAAATGATGGAAGAAAAAGAGCTATTGGCTTACTATAAATCAAGTTATAGTAGCCTAGATAAATTATGGGATTATGCAATAAATAAAAAAATAAAAGTCAATAAACATGATTATAATCTACATAACTATTTTTCATTATTCTTGCCAACAAATGAAGTAGAAGTGCTCAACAAATCATTGGGATATGTTGGTGAAATATATGATATGAATGCTCATAATGCTATTTTAACTTTACGTAAAGATTTTGATGTTAAAAACAACGATTTTTTTGTATTAAAAGAAGGAATCCAGAAATTATGCGATGTTCTATACGAATATCTTAAATCGCGCAACGTTAAAATAGTGTTTAATGCATCTCTTATAGATATTAATGAAACAAGTAAATCATATACTATAAATAATAAAAAATATAAATATAGTAAGCTATATTTAACTATAACACGAAGCGATTATTTAAATATATCTTATTTTAAAAAATATGAAAATGTAATTAATAGTGTTAGTGATGGTAAACTGCTAAGAATATATGCGCAATTTAAAGATGTCTGGTTCAAGGATATACCCAAAACATTGACCGATAATAAATTACAATTTATAATACCGATTGATTACAATTCAGGATTAATACAAATAAGTTATAGTGATAGTTATAATGCTGATTTCTGGAATACATTTAAGGATGAAAAATCTGTTAAAAAACATATCAAGAAGTTGTTAGACGAAATGTTTCCTGATAAAAAAATAAAAGAACCGGATTGGATAACAATGCATTATTGGAGTTCAGGAGATCATATGTGGAAAGTGGGGATTAATTCCAAAAAAATACAAAAAACGATTGATAGTTTGTTTATAAAAAAAGACATTTATATTTTGGGAGAAACATATTGTGATAGGCAAGCATGGATTGAAGGTGCGATAGAAACAGTTCATAAGAAGATTTTAATCTAAATTGAATTGTTAATAAAACAAGAACAATTTAAAGGATTTTCACAAAACCCAATACAAAATTTATTATTCATGATACGTTGTTGTTGTTTTTTAAACTCTTTATCCTTTACCTTTTTTTCTTTTAGCAATCTAATCATAACAATGGCGCGATTCCTCATAATAACACTAGATAAATCGTGAGTTATGTTAATAGTATTCTTAATAATTTGCGGAGAAGTCATCATATTCTACTTAATATAATTATAAAAATAAATACTTATATAACATATCAATTTTTAATTTATTTAGAAAGGCACTGTCATTGTCTGACGGCGCAGAGTATTAACACTTGCCCCTTTAAGATGCTGAGAGCAATTAATATCGCTATTCACAGATTTCTTATTAATCCTCAATCGCACAGGCATTACATAGCGTTCAGTATTTCCCGCATATTCAAAATCGCTCTTTTTAGATGCACTATTTGCTTCATTGCCATATCCAAATCTGGCAGCATCACTTTCCATCTGGTCACCGCCACGAGTAGTACCACGAGAGATACCACGAGAGATACCACGAGAGATACCACGAGTAACTTCAACTTGTCTAGGTTTTTTGAATACCATGAATGTGATATAGATAAGCCCGGTATTTTCGCTTGTTTTTTCCATTCCGAGTTTCAGCTCTTCCTCAGTAGGCTCATAACCAATATCCATAGCGCGTTTTGCCATCCATTGATATTTGGCATTGGGGTTTTGATCAAATTTATAGCTATCGCCATTATTAGCAGGAATGGTCCAAAGAGTTCCATCCCTGTCAATATTATATGGAATGGTAGACATATCAGTAGTATATTCTGGCATACTATTATCAACAGCAAAGCCAACTGCGTAATCATAATTGTAATCATCCTTGCCGGAAATAGAGATGTCACCAACCTTAATAACAAGAGGACCTTCGTTTGTTACAACACGATATCCCTTTGAGTAATCATCACCTTCTCCCGATTCATATACCTCAATATTGTAGTTGTCTTTGAAATTCTTCCTTTCGGTTTCATTTTTGTAAACTTCCGAATCCTTTCCTTCACCAAAGTTGAGGTTAAGGCGGACACTGTAATCACCAGTGGTGTATTCGACGGGGATCTGAGTAGCGTTGGTAGAGAACATTGTTTGTTGATGTATTATTAACAAAGCGCCACCAATCAATTTTTTATTATTTTAGATAAAATTTATCTACACATTAATAAATTATATATAAATAATATATTTTATTAAACTAATAATGAAATTAAAAATAGCAATACTGTTTTTATTAATAATGTCAACATATAGTTTTAGACCAACAAATATGCTTTTAATAAAAATGAGTGAAAATACCAAACCCATTCATATAAAAAAATTTAATAGCTATGTTAAAATAACGAGACCAGAAGGCCTGCCTTATGAATTCGCATTACCCCTATTTGGAAGTTATTTGGCAACAAAAAGCATAGAAACACTATTGAATCCGTATGCTATATTGATGGGGATAATTAGTGCAATAATAGCAAGTAACTCTATGGTGATAAATGATTATTATGATTATAAATCGGGGACGGATAAAGATAAGAGTTTAAAAGTATTAAATACAAAGGATTTGACAACAGAAGAAGTTTTATACTTTTCAACATATTTGGGGCTGTTAAGCTACTATTTATCGGCATTAATTGATAACACATTCATTAGACATATAATTTCAAATACTATAATTGCGACATATTTATACACGCCTGTTTTTAAGAATATACCATTATTAAAGAATGTAATTGTATCTCTGATAATAACACAATCACCTTTAACAGGAGCATTAATTGTAAATGGTGATATTAAAAGTGTAATACCTGCAATGATTTATCTTTTCAATTTTATAATGTGGCAAGAATTGATTTTAGATATTATAGATTTGGAAGGAGATAAAAAAAATAATATTAAAACAATACCAGTATTATATGGGTATAAAAAAGCTAATATTATTGGACTTGTGTTTTTAATATTGGGTTCTATAATACCATATGGATTATCCATAAAATTTATATTATTGCAAATGCCTTTAATATTAATTAATAGTTATGCAATTAAAACAAATAAAATTTTGAAAAAACAATCATTGAAGATATCTAAAATAATTATGTTAATATCAGGTATTTATATGTGTCGCATATAAAGTACACAATTTTATACATGTATTCTGTAATTTTGATAGAAATAGATGTAATACAAAAAAAATGAAATTATAATACTATATAAATGTTAAAATGCTTAATTATAATAAAAAATGGAAGATTATAAATACAAAATAATTATAAAAAAAGAGGATAATGATGTGGCGAATACTATTTTTTGTAAGGTTAAACATATAGTAACTCCTAATAAAATATGGTTAGTTAATAAGCTTAAAATGTTTGTTTACAACCATTTGAAATTGCCACTATATGAAAAAAAAGACATTGAATTAATAATATATGATTATGGTATACAAAATGCATTACAATATTATGTTTTAAATAAAAAAAAATATGAAGAAATAATGGACTTTATAGAAAGCGAAGAAGAAAAATTAATATATGGTATCGCTTCATATATAATATTTGAATACTTTGAGTTCAGAATTATTACAAATTAAATAATTATTGTTTCCATTTTTTACCACAAATTAAGCAATTCATAAATAGAGTAGAGGCCTCGTCACCTGAACGAGTTTGCAATTCATAATAACTAACTTTCTTGCCTTTACATCTAGTACATGTAATCATATCAGACATAGCAACAAGTTTAATTTCATAGGCGGCCTTAAATCTACGTTGATTTTTCTCAATAATATCCTTCCATCTTTCTGGGAAGATATTATGACATTGCATATATGGTAACATATGTGGAATAAATTCTTTATTTTTAATCATACGTTTATGTAAATTTTTATTACCAATGTAGCTATCTTTTTTAATATTAGAATAAATACTTCTAGCAATATTTATATAAGTTTCAATTAATATTTGACTTTTCCAGGATAATTGTATGCCATAATTATTTGCGTAATCAATAGTCGCATTAAAAACTCCTATTTCCAAATCCCTTGCAAGTAATTCAGGTATTTTCGCTTTTTTAATTAATAATTCAGTAAAATCATTTCGGACTTTATGTTTATTAGTTTCGTTATAATCTTCTTTGCTATCATTATCAATGTTACTTATTTCAGTATATTTTTTAATTTCTTCTTCTAAATCATATAGTTTATAGTTTTCGGAAGTCATAATATAACTTTGTAATTAATAAAAATACCTATCATTTTTTTATATATTAAATAAAAAATGATATAATAATTATTAATATCATTAACAATAATGAGTAATATAAAATTAACTGAATTGGTTGAAGATGATATAAATATTGTGGAATTTTATTTTATTAAAAATATACTTAGTGATAATGTAATGGATGTAACCATGTCAAGTGATATAGAATCTAACATAAATAAAATTTATAAAAAGACAAAAGAAGAAAAATACAAAATATATTATATGCGGGATAAAATGTATACATATGAATTATCAAACGATAATCAATATGTTACATCAAAAACAAAAAAAAAGGATAAATACTATAAAACAAAAAAGAATAATATATATATACTCAGTTCAAGAATAGACAAATACCCGCAATATATATTTCCGTGTACAAATGAAATTGATAACATTTCTGAAATTACAATAAAAGAATATAAGATATCAAATAGAGTTTCATTGATAGTTAAAAGTGAAATAAATGATAACGTTACTGTATTAATTGAATATAAACATTCTCCAAATGTTGAATTGGATAAAATTACGGAAATAGTAAATAAAATAATTAAAAATATTGAAGTAATCTTAAATAATGAGGATATATAAGAATATAATGTTTATCATATTTCATTTTTATAAACATGTCACCACTATAATCATAGTTTTTTCGTCTTTTTCTAGTTTGAAAAACATTTAAATCAAGAATTATAACATGTGACATTGTAATTTCTATTATAAAAATATAAACTTTACCAAATATTAAATCATTAAAATAATAAAATCCAGTATGAAAATAGTTTAATTTATTTTTCCATTCTATTATATAATTTTTACAATCAGTATTTAAGATATCCCAGGTATTTTTCATAAAAAATGAATAATTCCTTATTTTTCAATAAGATTTAAAAATTGATAGTTCAATTATATAATTAAATATAATTAATATAATAAATGACTACCATGATTGATTACAACGATTTTATTGATTTTGCAAATAAAATGAATAATACAAGTGATATCGGAGAAGAAAATTTAGATGCAATTAAGACGCTTCACGAATGTTATTCAAAGTATATGGTAATTAAAAAGTATTCCAGCGAATATATCAAAGATATGAGAATGAATTCAATAATTAACAATTATGAAAATTATAAGTGTCAAAACTATGATAAGGCGGATATTATTAAATGTTATAAAACTAATATTGTTGATAAGTTTGATAAAAAACTAGACCCACCCAAGTGCTTATTTAACGCAGCAGCAAGAGAAAAAAAACGTATGGAAGAACAAGAACAATTTGAAATTGACACAGATGATATCAAACATCATTATGATAAAATCAATTTGAAATATAAATACTATAATGAATTATCATATAAAAATAATAAAGATGAAAGTGATGATGAAGAATATTTTGACGAAGATAATGAAGAATATGAATATTATATGTCATCAGATAGCGATGATAGCTATGAATATTATTATAGTGATAATGACACGGATTATATGTCAGATGAGTAAATAAGTATTAGACGGCTTTAACCTGAACTGTATATCTATATGTTATTTCATTACCCATAATAGTAATAACTTTGGGTTTTGCTAATTTAACGCGCTTAGCAGTATATTTGTGTATTTTTTTGTCTTCACCTTTTGTAGTTTCTCTAAGTTCAAAAGTAATTTGCGTTTTAGATTTAGCGGCTTTTTTGAATAATTGTGACGCGGCTTTTTTAGCAGCAGCATTTGGAGTTTTAGAAGTATATCTTCCTCCTGATTTTTGTATATTAGACGATTCTACTGTAAATGTTCTTTTTTCTCCCATTATTTATCTATTATATTACTATAAAATTTTTTTACATATGGATTTAATTTAAATGAGCTTTTATCTACATTTATAATTTTTATTGATTTTAAACTTTTTGCTCGGGATAAAGCAGTATATGTTTGTCCATATGCAAATATATTAGCTCCTAAATCTAACTCTACAGCATCAATTGTCATTCCTTGTGATTTATGTATAGATAATGCATAACTCGTACGTATGGGCATATGCAATATATATGTTGCCTTTTTTTTATTTATGATATCCTTATAGTAATTAATCATGTGCGTATTATTATAGACATCTTGTATTATAACATATTCGCTACCCAAATGTTTAATAACCCCTCGTGTACCATTTACTAATCCCTTACTAATATCAATATTACGCGTAATAATAATTTGTGCTTTTTCTGTTAATTCCACATTAAAATTTAAAGCTGCTTTCTCATATCCATAACTACATGTCGTTTTATACATAACTGATGAATTACCATTATCTTTTAATCTTTGTATTTCTATATTATTAATTTTGTCTACATCTTCATTGATTGGATATAATTTTGTAGGAATAATGTTTTCAGCAAACTGCGTTGTCTTTAATCCCTCCAATACTGTTATAATATTATCCGTACACTTACCTTTTCTAACAATGCTAAGAATTTTTTGAAATAATATATCACCACTTTGTCTGACTAATTCATCTAATATTATAATATCCATATCTAATTTATCCCATAATTTAGATAAGAAACAATAAAGGCCTCTTACAGGAGCTAACTGGCAAAAATCTCCCACAAATATCATTTGAATACCACCGAAAGGTACATCAGCTAATTTTTTATCAACATTTGATTTAATATCTGAAAGAACATTAGATATCTTATCAAATAACGCATCATCTAACATTGAGATTTCATCAATAATTAAAACATCTAATTTCAATATTCTATTATATATTGATCTGTTAGATATAATGTTTTTAATAATATCTGAAATTTTACCACTTCCCAATCCAATACCGAGAAAAGAATTAATTGTTTGACCTCCTATTAAAACAGCTGCTGATCCAGTTGTAGCTGTTAGACCATAATTTTTGTCTTTTAATAATTCAATAATATATTTTATAGTGAAAGATTTACCTGTACCGCCCGGACCAGTTAAAAATATATTTTTACCATTTAATACAGCCTCAACAGCTTGTTGTTGTTTTGTATTCAAAGAATCCATTTAAATAATATAAAAATAATAAATATCAATTTTTCTCATTTACAAACGTTCAATATATTTTTTAATTGCAATATTTTTTTTACTATAACTAGAAACGAATATATTATTTGTATTTTGAATTTTTTCAACAACAGCATTATGATAATATTCGCTATTTGTTGGAGAATATGTATAAAACCATTTAACCAAGGTTTGTTTATCAATTATATTTGGCAATTTGAAATTATATTCTCTACACATATACAAAATAGATCTTGATATAAATCCCCTTGAATTAGAATTGGGTACAAATAATTTTAGTTTATGATTTACATAATTATTATATTCTAATGATTTCCAATTTCTATCATTTAAATCATAATTGTCGCAATATTTATAATTAGACCTATTTGCATTTAATGTATTTAAAGTTTTTATAATATTATGCATATCTTTGCTCTGGTATTCATCCAATAATGATTGTGGATATATATGTTCTGCTGATAAAAATTTATTTTTTTCAATATTTTTAATATTATAATTAATTCCCGTATATATGATTGGCATTTTCGTATCTGTTATTATAGTTTTTCTTATCGTAAAAGCATCAGGGACTATAATTGAATTAGTAAAACTTTTTGTAAAATTAATATTTAATACAATTGTAACAAAAATAAATTTTAACTTTTTTAACATGATTAATAAAAGTATTCATTATTATTTTATATGATAATCAATTTTTTTAGCTATATTAGGGTAGAGAGTTTTGAAGAATATATACATATTATCATGAACATTTAAATTTTTATTTGGGGTAAATTGATTTATAACATTTTTTGATTCGAAATCTCCATGTATCCAATAATGTATCATTACTGGTTCCATAGGATATATTCCTTTTTTAAGGATATTCCAATCATCATTTGTAAATGGCATATTATCAAGTTTTAAATCATTGATCGGATATATTAATTCTCTATCATCAATTATATGTATATATTTATCCTTGTCTTGAAAGTTTTTCATTGATTGTTTAATATAATTTCCACCAAAAATATCAAATTTATTAAATATAGTTACTCCGTGTTGTAAAACATAATCTGATATTCCTCTTACTAGTTTAAGTGTAAATTTATTGTTTTTATTGGAGGCAAAGAATGCATTGCATAAATATTTATCATCATTATATAACGCATTAGTTTGACCACAGGGTTCATAAGAAATATAAAATTTGTCCTCATTGAAATCAATTAAATCAGCAAAATCTTTCATTATCAAAACATCTAGATCAATATATATTCCACCATAATGATTTACTAAAAGTATTCTACTTATATCACCTCGTTGAACCCCCGTTTTAGCAAAAGAATAGATATTATAGTAATTGGGATAATTACTATTAATAAACTCTATAATATCTTTATCACACCAAAATTTGAATGTATATCCTTTATTTTTAAGAACATTAACATTTTCATCATATAACATTTTTAAAACAGGGGGTAAAGTTTCGGACTTCCAAGTTTGATGTATTATTTTAGGTATCATTATTAATATAACGATAATATATATTGTTTATATAAAATCAAAATGTTATCTCATTAAGTAATTTATCAGTTAAAAAATCTAATAGTAAAATCAAATTAATAATTTTGATATTGCAAACATCAAGTTTGGGAACATATATAGTAGTAACATTAAAATGACCAATTATATTTAAGACCCATACAAATTTAAAGCATATAGTATAAATATACATCTTGATATTGGTGTCTTTTTCATTGTAATTAACTAAACTATTCCTATAAAAATATACTGGTAAAATATGTAAAATGATATTACAAATAAAATATTCAAAAGAAATTAATTTACTTTTTGAAACTCTATTGACAGGGATTAACTTGTCCATGAACGGTTCAACGCCTTGCAATTCTTCAAATAATATTCTTTTGTCATATAATATAAAACAATGAAAATAGCATAAAATATGAAATGAATTTAAAGCGATAAATTTATCAATAATCAAATTATTATATCCTAAATACATTGTATTTATATAATTAAATAGTATCATTATAAGATTCCACGTTGTATATTGATGTAGTTTTCTTTTAATATGAACGTTATCAATAAATATATCTGCTAAATTTTTACTAACAGGCATAAGTATTAAAATACATAATAAAAAATATTCAAATTCATTAAAACTCTTATTAACTAGTATCATGTTATTCATTAAAATATAATAATTAAGATAAATATAATCTTATATATTTTAATCTAATGGAGACGACGTAATATCCATCCCACAATATTCTACGCTTTTCTTTTCAAAATCTTGTTTAACATATATTCCAATATTTATAGATTCTTCCAATATCCATCTAAAATTATTCCAAAATTCTTCGGTATGTCCAATACTAACCGATGCTAGATGTGCCATTTCATGTAATACAACAAACATCATGGTATTAATATCAACCAAAGAGTCTTTATTACGTAAACATAATACGATTTGTTCGCCTTTATTAACAGAATAACTAGTATATCCTGGTGTATCAACACCTTCCTTTAATCTATCTGGTCTAAAATTATTTTTAAGATTAGCAACTCTTTCATCGCTAATACCAAAAGTTTTTTCCATATGTTCAATTAAAGTAATAATACGTTGTTTAATTTTAGCTATTAAATCTGCTGCTTCTTTTGAATCTTCTTTAATTTGCACTGTATATTTTTTATTATCTACACTACTCGTTATTTTAACCAAATCCTTTTCATTATACATATTTATTATATAATAACCACCAATAATTATGGAAAATAGTATAACTAAACCTTCGGTTCCCACTTCCATTCTCTATTTATTATAATAAATTAAAAATTGATTTATAGTATTTAAAAAGAAATACATACTGTTAATTATAATGGATTTTCCTCGCAAAACACACGAACCTCTAAATCCAAAAAAAAATATCGTAGAGTTTCAAATAACAGACATATATGTTCCTGAAAATGACAAAAATAAAGAAAGAGATTATGACGAGCTTTACTCCTTATTAATCTATGGTACTTGTGAAAATGGAGCAACTGTATGTGTTGATGTTCAGAACTTTATCCCATTCTTTTATATAAAACCGCCTGAATCATGGGAAGTTCTAAGTGATATGGCATTTGAAAGTAAAGTTGCAGATTTCAAGGAATATATGATATCGCAAAAATATATGGCACAATATATGAATAGAGAATATGAGCGGAAAATAATACCTAAAAATATGGAATCACATTTCAAAGATTTAACCATTGTTAGAAAAAAGGATTTTTGGGGTTTTACTAATAATAAAATCTTTCGTTTTATGAAAGTTTCTGTTAAATCATTGAAATTATATAATACTTTAAAATACTATTTTAAGTCTTTGGAAAAGAAGGGTTATGTTGCTTATGAGAATAATATTGACCCTTTTCTAAAATATCTTCATATTCAAGATATAAAACCATGTAGTTGGGTTCGCGTAGAAAAATACAAAATCAATGATGATATTAGTAGATGCGATTATAATATTGTTTCTAATTACAAAAATATAATTCCTATTGAAAAAAATAAAATCGCACCAATTCTTGTTACATCTTTTGATATTGAATGTACGAGTAGTCATGGTGATTTTCCAGTAGCTAAGAAGACTTATAGTAAAGTCGCCCAAGATTTAGCATTGGTGGCGAAAGCCGGGTATGACTGTGATAAAGATTTTATTATCAATTGGATTCAAAATATATATTTGGATGATATTTTGATTGACGAGGTAACCGATTTGAAAATCAATAGAGTCTATGCAAAGCGAAAAATTACCAATGAATATATCCAAAATATTCCAAAGCTATTAAAACCAGTTATTGCTGATATTGTGAGTATTCTAGATAAAATAGCTTCTTCTGTTAATGACGATGATAACGATGAAGCAGATACAGATATGACCGTTGCTGAAATTAACGCGGAAGAAATGAAAATTAGTAAAATACTAGATAATATTCTTATCCCATTGGAAGGAGATAAGATAATTCAAATTGGTACAACGGTTCATTTATACGGTTCTGATAATATAGTATACAAGAATATTGTATCACTTGATTCTTGTGATGATATTGAGGGATGTGATGTTATATCTTGTAAAACAGAGAAAGAATTATTGAACAAATGGAAGGATGTTATGAATAATCTTAATAGCGATATTATTACAGGATATAATATATTTGGTTTTGATATGCCTTATATTTGGGATAGAGCAAAAGAGATAAATATTATCGAAGATTTTAGTATTGGCTTGGGAAGATTAATTACTCGTAAAAATGCCCTTGTCGAGCAACAATTATCATCTTCTGCTATGGGTGATAATATATTAAGATATATTGATTATGACGGTATTGTATTAATTGATTTATTGAAGGTTATGCAACGTGAACAAAAACTAGATAGTTATAAGCTGGATAATGTAGCGTCTATATTCTTGGGTGATAAAAAGAATGATTTGAAGCCGCAAGAAATATTCAGTAAGTTTAAGGGAAATAGTGCCGATCGCTGCGAAATTGCCAAATACTGCATTCAAGATTGCTGTCTTATCAATAGACTTATCCATAAACTTAAAATTATTGAGAATAATATTGGTATGGGTAACGTATGTTTAGTTCCTCTTAACTTTCTGTTTAGACGAGGGCAAGGTATCAAAATATTCTCATTGATTGCGAAACAATGTATGGAACACGATACATTGATTCCGGTTATTAAATCATTTAGGGAAAACGCAATTGAAGAGGAAGAAGGATACGAAGGTGCCGTAGTTCTTGATCCCAAACAAGGTATTTATTTAAATGAACCTATTGTGGTATTTGATTACGGTTCTCTATATCCATCATCTATGATTGCTAGAAATCTTTCACACGATTGTTATTTAATGGATGAAAAGTATCGCATTGAAGATCCAAATATTGAATATAAAGATGTTTCATATGATTTATATGAAGGCAAAGGTGATAAGAAAAAGAAGATTGGTGAAAAAGTATGCACTTTTGTACAATATAAAGATGGAAAAAAAGGGATCATAGCAGATATTCTGGATATGCTTCTTAAACAACGTAAAAGTACTCGTAAAAAAATAGAATATAAAACAATAATTGATAAATCGGGTAAAATATTTTCTGGTTCGTGTAATGAAAATGACGATTCTTATGAATTATTAGATGTTGATACTAATGAGAAAACTGTTATTAGTAAAACAGATGTTGATAGTATTTCAGAAACATATAATATATTTGAACAAGACGTGTTTGATGCATTACAGCTAGCTTATAAAATTACAGCAAACTCTCTTTATGGTCAAATAGGCGCAAGGACATCATCCATTTATCTTAAAGAAATTGCCGCATGTACAACTGCTACTGGCAGAGAGATGATTATGATAGCTAAAAAGTTTGTTGAAGAAAATTATGAAGCTGATGTCATATATGGTGATACAGATTCTATATTCTGCAAATTTCCTTTAAAAGATTGCGAGGGTAATATTGTTCAAGGAAAGGATGCATTACCTTATGCTATTGAGATTGGTAAAAAAATAGAAAAAGAAATAGCAAAAATTATGCCAAAACCACAAAAACTAAATTATGAGAAATCATTATATCCGTTTATCTTATTTAGTAAAAAGAGATATGTTGGTAATCTATATGAGTTTGATGTAAATAAGTATAAACAAAAATCAATGGGTATCGTATTAAAGCGAAGAGATAATGCTCAAATTGTTAAGAAAATATATGGAGGAGTTATTGATATAATATTACAAAAACAAGATTTGGGTGCTTCAATTGAATTTCTAAAAGATGAATTATCTGATTTAGTTGAAGGAAAAGCACCAATTACTGATTTAGTGATTACAAAAAATCTAAGAGCGTCGTACAAAGACCCCTCAAAAATAGCACATAAAGTTCTAGCAGATAGAATTGGTGCGAGAGACCCTGGAAATCGCCCTGTTGTAAATGAAAGAATTCCCTATGTTTATATTAAAACAAATAGCACATCTGGATTGCAAGGTGATAAAATAGAAAATCCTGAGTTTATTGTTGAAAATAAATTAGTACCAGACTATTTACATTATATTACAAATCAAATTATGAAACCTCTACTACAATTGTATGCGCTTTGTTTAGATGAATTACCGGGTTATGAAAAAGATGATAAATATTGGCAGGAAATAGATAAGAATTTACAGATTAAACCAATATATCAAGATGAAATTAAAAGGAATAATCGCATTGATAATTTAAAACTACAAATGGTAAAAGCATTGCTATTTGATAGTTATATTGAATTATTATCTGAGCCTAAGAAACCTCGTGCAAAAAAGATTAAAGAAATAAAGGATACGGGGGGTAATATTATTATAGATACTAAACCTGTTAAAGTTAAATCAACAAAGATAGATACTACAATACCCGATGGTGTTGCAAAAGTAGATATTAAAATTACAAAAAATCAAAAATCTGGTAAAATCATAGCATCGGCCAATATAGTAGATAATAAAACTAAAATATGGGATTATCATAACGACGAATGTCTCAATAAAGAAAGTGAAACTATTAAAATCATAAGCGAAATTATGAAATTAAATAGCGAGAAAATATACATTATATCTCTTAATAATAAGCCTTTTGTAAAGGATTATAATGAAGCTCTATTATGTTATATAGAATTGATGAAAAAACAAGATAGTAATACGATGGAAAATATATTTGAAACACAAAATCTGGGTGCTTTAAAATTGGTTAATAAGATTCGGAAATTCTCAGATATTATTCTAAACTATAAATCATTCTCTTTTGTCATTAAATAGATATTTAATGATACAATTAGCCTTTTCTTTACCAATACCTTCTATTTTACATAATTCTTTATTTTTATTATCTGAATCTTTAAATGATTCAATAAATGAAATCATATTTGGATAACTTTTGGCAATATTTTTGGCGATAACATTGGAAATATAAGGTATTTGGGATAATTGCATAATATAACAAGTATGTTCATCAATATTTTCAATTTTTTTCTTTTTCAATTTAACACAACTAGTATAATCAGCTGTTATTTCGTCATTATTAAAATATTGTGGATTATCTAGTATTTTTGTAGCAATGGTTAAAATAAATGTAGCTGTTTCATTTATATTTTTTGTATACAATACTCTGATATTATCTCTAAACATTGTATGTAAATACGCCCCTTGCAACATTTGCGATTTATTATATGTTTTTGAAGATAATATATCATCTCCTTCAATTATGTAAGATATTTGCTTTTGCGAATAATTAGCCAACATACGAGCTTTCTGCTCTTTATATCTTCCATCATGTATTGATGATTGTAAATCGCTCGTAGTTTTTCTTTCAAAAATATAAAAAATATCATTATAAATAATATGTATATCACCCAGCTCAATATTTTCTTTAATAATTTCTATTTTATCGTTATAAGAATCTAGATCACGAGAAATTATATCATCATATAATTTATGTTCTCTCGCATCAATTATAATAATTAGTTTATTGGACATATATTTATTTATTAACTTTTTTTTATATATTATATAAAAATTGATTATATTGTTAAATATAATAATAACAAAAATGACAACACATTCAGTGCCCCAATACTTTATCTGCCCAATTACTCATAATATTATGAATGAACCATATGTTGACAATGAGGGTAATTCTTATGAGGAAACTGCAATTAAGCAATGGTTAACAAATAATAATACTTCTCCAATTACAAGGTCGCCTTTGACTATTAATAATTTAATGCCAAATCGTTCTTTAAAAGAAGCTATTATTGCATATTTGAACCCATGCAATGTTAATCCAGATGAAGTTATTATCAATTCTAACTTTAATATCGAGACTAATCCAATTCAATTAAAAGAAAATTGTAAAAATAATATTCTACGTGTATCTGTTAAACCAATTGATGGAAAAATTGAAGTTCCCAATGAATTGGTTGTTGTAATTGATGTATCCGGGTCAATGAATTCGCCCGCGTATATTGAACAGGATAAAAGACAAGTTGATGTAGGATTTACAATTCTTGATATTACCAAACATGCCATTAAAACTATTATTGAATCACTAAATAATAATGATAGAATTTCAATTATTACATTTTCTGATGTAGCAAAGGTTGTATGTGGAATGACAAATATTACAGAATCCAATAAGACATATCTCAAAACACTTATTAGTAATCTTAATACGGAAGGTTGTACAAATGTATGGGCTGGTTTAAATACGGGGCTTAAACAATTTTCAAATGATTCCACGGTTTGTAATAAATCTTTAATGTTTATGACCGACGGTATTCCTAGTTCTCACTTGCTGCCACCAAGAGGTATTATTGAAAGTCTTGAAAAAAGTATTAATAATATTACTATTAAACCCACCATTTATACATTTGGATTTGGATATTCGCTGGATACTAAACTTCTATCTGATATTGCGAATATCGGCAATGGTACATTTTCATTTATCCCGGATTCAGGATTTGTTGGTACTATTATTATTCATGCAATGGCAAATATCAAGACTGCTTGTGGTACAAATGCAATTTTAAAAATTACAACAAATGATAAAATTAAAAAGATTGTTGGATATGAAAACTCAAAAAGAATTAATCTGAACACTATTAATTATGGGCAAAATAAGGATATTATTATTGAGTTTGAGAATAATTTGGATCAACATAATTATGAAATTGAGTTGGAATACAATTCTTATTCAAATGAAATCGTTAATATTAAGTCAGAAAATGATTTATATGAAGATAATGACCTTATTATTATGAGACTTGAATTTGTTGAACTATTGAATAAAATTATTAGAACGATGCCCGATAATTATACATCATTGATATATATTAATGAGTTCCTTACAAAATACAAAAACGATAGTTTAATTATCAATGATTTAAAAGAACAAGTAATATTGGCTATTTCATCAGATGCGATTTATAATAAATGGGGTAAAAATTACATTTATTCTCTTATGTATGCTCATAAAGAGCAAAAATGTAATAATTTTAAAGACAAAAGTGTATCTATATATGGTGGGAAATTGTTTGGTGAATTGGTAGATAAGATTGATGAGATTTATGCAAATATGGAGGCACCTAAACCATCAAATATTGTTAGAAATTGTGATAATTCTACTCGTGGAGGGGGTGCGACAACAAAAGGATTTACGCGAGGTGGTCTGGATTTTAGGCAAAGTTTTCACAATGCAAGTGGGGGTTGCTTCCACGAAAATAGTAATGTGTCTATTTATCCCAATAATATCAAGAAATGCAAAGACATTATGAAAGATGATTTGGTAATGACATCTAACAATACATATTCCAAAGTTATCTGTGTTACTAAGATTAAATGTGAAAATAATAAATGTGATATGGTGAAGATTAATGACAGCTTAACAATCACGCCATATCATCCAATTAAAGATATTGAATGGGTATTCCCAAATACTCTCAATGAAACTATTACAGTTGATTGTGAATATATGTATAACTTTGTTCTAGATAATGACCATACTATCATTATTGGCAATACTATTTGTGCTACACTGGGTCATGGATTTACTGATAATGAAGTTATCAAACATGATTATTATGGTACAGATAAAGTAGTTAATGACCTAAAAAGTTTTAATGGCTTTAATAAAGGCGTAGTTACATTTGGTCCTAATTGTATTATTAGAGATAATAAAAATAATGTTATCGCCTTCGATGTAAAAAGTGTATGCTAATAATCAATAATATTATAAAAATTATACAAACATATATTAATTCTTTTTTATTTTGATTTGAGAAACATTCTATATTATTATTTAATTCACTTATTATTGGTATACCATTATCACAAAAAGCATCTTCAACAGGTTTACTACCTCCGCCTCCCATATCTACATATATATATTTTTATTATTTTGCGCATTATGTTTTTTATATAGTATATCATATAAATCTTTGAGTTTTTCTTCAATTTTTTTGTTTCTATTGCTAAATAAAAATTGCATTAATGTTGAAGGTTCTATATCGTATTTTTTGATATTATTCCACATTTCTTCAAAAATTTTATCATTATCAAAGAATGCTTTAAACATGTTTTTAGCCTGATATTTATCTAGATATGTTAATTCAATATTGATGTCTATTCTACCCGAACGTAATAATGCGCTATCTAATTTATCTGGATGATTAGTTGTTAAAATAACTATTAATCCCTCGGGGTTATTAAACCCGTCTAGACAATTTAGTATACCGTTCATTGTTATTTTATTTTTAAGACAATCTCCATCTTTTCTATCTGTAAAAATACAATCTATATCTTCAATAACTAATATTGATGTTTTTTCTGTATTAGATGCTGATGAAATAGCACGAATCATATCATTTTCATTTAACTCGCTATTAATATTTAAATTACATATACATGCGTCGCACGAAGAAGCAATAGCGTGTATTAATGATGTTTTACCAACACCGGGTTTTCCATGTAATAATATATTAATTTTATAAGGTATACCGTGTTTAATATAATCTGGATATGATTCTTTTTTAATAAATGATAATATAGGTTCTTTGATTTTTTCGGATTGCCCTTCTTTTAAAAATAAACTATTAAAGCTTCTTTTGGGTATAGCATTATCAAAAACCCAATCAACGTATGAAAATCTTTTTTTTTCAATTTTATTTGAAAAGTTTTTTTTGAAAAAATCGCTATATTCCTTATCTTTGATACTTATTGCTTTTTCAGTAAACTCAAAAATTTTTTCTTTGCTTGTACTACTTAATATTAGTCGCTTAATCGTAAAAAAATCAAATTTATAATTTATTTTTGCTATTTCATTATTATCTAATATATAATCTTCAATACATATATCAATACCATCTATGTTATATATGCCATTTTTTGGTATTATTTTATGTAAATAAATATTACTGCTCTTTTTATTTTTGAAATCTTTATTTTCTATGCTTTTTATATTATCAATGCATTGTCCATCAATGTCTTTTAGTTTATCATTAATATAACATAATATGGTACGTGTATCATCGTAATTGGAATAATATGTTATAGATATAATTCCTTTATCAATAATCATGTCCATTAGTGTTAATTAATATATTGTTATTTTTATCTTTTATGTAATATTTATCATTAATCATTAGTTCCTTAAATAAATAATTATTAAAGTTATTTTTATTGTATTTGATTTGTCTATATAAAGATTGTAATATAATATATATATTGATGATAGAACCCTTTATAAAAAATATTTTTGATATTGATAATAAAATAGATTTCAATTACCCTTTTATTATATTTGATATTGGATCGCGAGATTGTATTCAAAGTATAGAGTTTTATAAGTTATTTCCTAATGCTAAAATATATGCTTTTGAATGTAATCCTAATACTATTGATATATGTAAACAAAATATAAAAAATTATGATGATCGTATTATTTTAATTGATAGTGCTATTACAGATTATGATGGTGAAATATCTTTCTATCCAATTGATCAAAATAAAACTATTACATCATGGAAAGATGGCAATCCCGGTGCATCATCAATTTTCAAAAATAATGGTACTTATATTTATGAGAAATATGTTCAATATGAAATATCTGTATCATGTTATCGATTAGATACAATTATGAAAAAATATAATATACCAATAGTTGATATAATATGGATGGATTTACAAGGTGCTGAATTATTAGCATTAAAAGGATTGGGAAAATACTTAGAAAATGTAAAATATATACACACAGAAGTGTCACATAAAGAATTATATTTTGGACAAGTCATGTATGATGAACTAAATAATTTTATTACTTCCAATAACTTTATTCTTAAAAATAAATTAAGTATGTCTGGATGGCAAGAAGATGCCATTTATTATAAAGCAATTGATGAAAAACATGATTCGCAAAGCAAAGAGATGTTTGATATTGTGATATGTCTAGGTGCAAAAGATAAAGATATTATTAATGAACAAATTAAATATACAAAAAAAAATGTTATTGGATATAGAAATATATATATTATATCATATGATCCTCATTTAAATATTGAAGGATGTATTACTATAAATGAAAATATATTTCCATTTTCAATGAAAACTGTTAATAATTTTCATGGTGTTCCTAATAGAAATGGTTGGTATTTACAACAACTTTTCAAATTGTATTCTGGACTTATAATACCTGATATATTGGATAAATATCTAGTAATAGACTCTGATACTTTTTTCATTAAACCTGTCAAATTTATAGAGAATGATAAATGTTTGTATAATTATGGGTTTGAATATAATTTTCCATATTTCTCTCATATGAAATGCTTATATTCTAATTTTACAAAAGTGTTTCAGGATAAATCGGGTATATGTCATCATATGATTTTTGAAACCAAATATATAAAAGAATTATTTAAAATCGTTGAAACAAATCATAACGATTTATTCTATAATGTTTTTTTAAAATCGGTGAATTTAAATTACACTTCTGGGGCTTCAGAATATGAAATATATTTTAATTATATTTTCAAATATCATACTGATAGTGTAAAAATAAGAAAACTGAAATGGATTAATACAGATATTCTAGATACTAATAGTGATAACGATTATATTTCTTATCATTGGTGGATGCGAAAACAATGATTATATATTATTAAGTAAAAAATGATTATATAATTATCTTTTTAAAATAAATATGAAGAGCTTAATAATTGTTGAAAGTTTTACAAAAACAAAAACAATTAAAAAGTATATAAACGACGATAGTTATAGTGTAACATTTTCAGGGGGACATATTTACAATTTACCAAAAGATACTTTGGGTTTTGATACAGATACATGGAAAATAGAATATATTAAAACCAATCCCAAGATTATAAGTAATATTCGCGAACAAGTAAGAAAAGCTGATATTATTTATCTAGCTGCTGACCCAGATTTAGAAGGTGAGGCAATTGCTCATAATGTCAAACATGCCATTAAAGATCTTATTAAAGATAAAAAATGTCATAGAATTACATTTAATGAAATTACGCCCGAAGCTGTTAAGTATGCAATTAGTAACCCTAGAAATATCGATATGGATACTGTACATGCGCAAGAAACAAGAAGAATTGTAGATAGATTAATTGGATATAAAGTATCACCGGTATTATGGTCAAAATTTAATAAAAATTATTTAAGTGCTGGTAGAGTTCAAATAGCCGGATTAATAATATGCATAAATCAGAGAAATCTAATTAATTCAAAGGAAATTAACAAATATTGGAAAATAGATGCTAAATTTTTAATTGATAAAACTTCAAAGAAAAATAATATTATTGCTACTCTACAATATAATAATATTGATTATAAGTCTTATGATATAAATGAGGTGAAAGGTATTATTAATAATTTAGAAATAAAATCCAAATGGAACTCTTCATATGAAATAAAGACTAGAAATGTTTTTCCACAAGCCCCATATACAACAACTAGTATGCAGCAAGATAGTTATAACAAGTATAAATTTAGTGCTAAACATACAATGAAAATTGCGCAAGATTTATATGAGAATGGAATGATAACTTATTTGCGTACAGATTCAACAAATATATCAGAAGATGCAAAAAAGAAATTACTTAGCTATATTAAGAATACATATGCTGAAAATTATGCAAAATATAGAACATTTAAAACGAAGGTAAGTAATGCACAAGAGGCACATGAAGCAATTCGCATTACGAATCCCAATTTAGAGATATGTAAATTTGAAGGATGTAATAGTTGCCACAATAAACTATATGATATGATAAGAAAACGAACTTTGGCTTCCTTAATGTCAGATGCAGAATATTCTGATATTGTTATTCAAATTAGTAATGGCACACATATATTTAAATCAGTTAAAAGTTATATGACATTTGACGGGTTTAATATTGTGTATAATAATAAAATTGAATCATATAATGAATTCTTGAAACTATTTAAGTCTTATTGCTATTTATATGAAATTAATTCAATGGGTAATATTGATGATATACCATCTATGTATAATGAAGTTCAATTAATTAAACAATTAGAAAAACAAGGTATAGGAAGACCATCTACTTATGCTACAATAATTGATAAATTAATTGAAAAGAAATATGTTGAATTAGGGCAAAATCCACAACAAGATTATAGTTTAGAAATTTTGCAAAAAAAAGATAAGGAAATCATAATTAATAATAAAATCATTAATCTAGGTGGTAAACAAAGGGATTTGCTAATTCCAACAGACCTAGGAAATGATGTAATTAAATATATATATGAAATAATGCCATATTTGTGTGATTTAAAGTTCACGTCAAATATGGAAAATGATTTAGATGATATAATAAATGCTAAAAATAGTAAAAATGTTATATTAAAAAGTTTATATGGAAAAATATCGGCATCTCTAAATACTTTAATTTTAGAACCTGTTAAAAAACAAGTTTGTGAATATAAAACGGGAATTATTTCAACAAGATATGGATATTGTTATTATAATAAGGAAAGGAATTCTTATACAAATATAGAATCTTATTTAAAATGGAAAAAAATAAAGGCCGACCAACTAAAAGGTAATGAAATCAGTTTTCTTGCTTCTTTGCCCAAAAAAGTTAAATATAATGATAATGACTATTATCTTAATATTGGTAAGTTTGGACTATATTTAAAAGACCTAAATAATAAAAATATTAAATTAGAAAAAAAATTATGGAATAATTATATTGCTTAGTCATATGGCGACAAACCTTTCTTGCCATTATTGTACCAATATTTTATATATTCGTTACTAAAATCCGGATGTTCTACATTAATGTGGTAATCTATGTCAATACAATTTGGAATATATTTTTTACATCTAGTACAATACCAAACCTTTGGTTCTTCGTACATTTTTATTTTATATATTTATTTTTTCTCCTTATCTTTAAGCATTTTACTTAAATTTTTATTTAAATAATGAAGTTCGTATGCAATATTTGACATTGATGTCGCAACACTCAATCCATCTTCATCTATAAATATAGTATTTAATAGGTTACAAATATTTTCACTAACCATATCATCATCATCATCATCATCTTCGTCGTCATCTTCGTCGTCATCGTCGTCATCTTCGGAATCATCGGAATCATCTTCGCCGACATCAATATCATTAACATCAACGTCATCATCATCATCATCGGAATCACTACTCGTATTAGTTGTTTCATCATCATTGATATCTTTGATATCTTTGTTTAACGCAATATCTTCATCATTGCCCTTTTCGTCAGTTTCTTTTACAACACATTTTACCTTTTTCTTTTTTTTAGGGGCATTCATTTCGTCTAATTTGCTCATACTGCTAATAAACGACATAAAGTCTACGGTATCAAGTTTATCTTTTCCCATTGTTTATGAATATAATATTCACAATAGTTCTTATATCTTTTTTTTAATATTAATTATTAAGAGAATAACATAAAAATGTATGAGATATATCTATATATAATAGGCTTTATAATTGGCATATTTTTATTAATGTCATTATTAAATTTTAATTTTACTAAATATAGTGAAAAAGAAGAAGCGGATAGCTTAGAGAATGAAGAAGAAGAAGATAATTCAGATAAGCTTTTAATAATTGAGGAGTTTGAAGATGATGTCCAAGAATATGATAACGAAGATGAGATAAATTATGTTAATTGTAATGCAAATATAATAAACAATTTTAAAATAGATAGGCTATTAAATAAACATTATTTGGTTACATTAATATCGTCATATAAAGAGGGTAATTATGATAAACATAAAAAAATATGGTATTTGGATAATAAAAACGCCGTACATAGCAAAGATGGTAATGTAAAGTTGGATAATAACCCTGAATATATTAAGTTCCCTTTAAAACCAGAAATAGGTGGTTTTAATATTACTGATATTAAAATAGAAATAAAACCCAATTATATCCAAGATGAATTAGGTATGAAATGGAAATATAAGGAGAATGTGCCAAATGATTTCATAGAAATTGAAAATGAAGAGTCAAACAAAATTAATGACGATACAAACAAATATAAAAGATTACATAACTCCATATCATCGGGTAAAACTAATTTTACAAAAAAAGAAGTTAAGACCTTCCCAAAAATATTACACAATAGTTATATAGAAATAAATAAAAAAAAATACATACCAATTATTGATAATTTAGATATATTAAAAAATATATCATTTTTGTTTACAATTAAATTGAATAGTATTGAAGGTGATATGGGTCAATTATTATACTTGGGTAATTCAGATAGTGGCAATTTAATATCAATAAATATTATTAATTCTAACAATATAAATGTTAACAAGATAGATAAAGAGTGTAAAGAAGATGTTAATTGTAAAAAAATAATAGAAAATATACAAAATAGTATTAATATACATAATAATTATTATGAAAATAATAGTATTTCCAATAGTCAATTTCAAAAATACTTGGCCAAGAAATGCGACGGTGATCTGTTTGCGCGAGGAGAATATGTTATTGACAAAAAAATGTGCGAACATATTGAAAAAACTTATAATGATGAAATTATTTTTTATAACCAGCTATATGTTAAAAAAAAATATACTATACAAATAAAAATAAATACATATACATATAATATTTACGATGTTAGTGAGGATATTTTTAATAACGAACACACATTTATGGCACTATTAATTGACGAAAATGATATTACATTTTATATTAACGAAATGGAATCTTCATTTAAAAAGAAAGATGATGAAGAATTGAGACCATTATATCCTTATGTAATAAATAATAATAAGAATTGTGATGTAATATTATATAGTTTTGCTATATTCAACAATACAATATGTGAAGCAGATATGCATGCATATAAATTATATAATTATTATCATTTATATGGTATTGATAATGATGATTAATATATAAAAATACGGTTAGATTACTAAATAAATATGTTAAAAGCGGCAATATATATATTAACACAAAATAATGCCGAAAGAAGGATATATCTAAAAACAAGCTTATATTTTTTATTTAAAAATTTCAATGCCAAATATAAATATCCTATTATTATTTTACATGAAGGAGATTATGATAATGAATCGCAAAAAGAAATAATATTAAGTATACGAGGTGACTGTCAAAGTCTTATAAAGTTCCAAGAATTGGATAGTGGGGATTTTAAGGTACCTAATCATATTGATAAAAATAAATTACAAAAGTGTATTGATATCAAACCTGTCCCTTATTGGAGAAATATAAAATATAGAATTATGTGTAATTTTTGGGTAAAACATTTTTTCAAATATTGCAAAGAATATGATTATGTTATGAGATTAGACGATGATAGTATAATAGAAGAACCGATAAACCAAGATATTTTTAATTTGATGAAGGAAAAGGATTTCAATTATATGTCAAATATAGTGCATATAGATTGTAGTATTTGTAATTATGGGATGAAGGAGTTTTTTGAAACTATTTATCCAAATAAAAAGGAAAAACTAAAAGAATTGTTTATGGAACATAAGTTAGATAACAAAAGTAAATATTTTAATAAATTTAAAGAATTATATGAAATTATAAATGGCGAAGAATATAAAAATAATACTGTTGATATGAATATGCCATTGATGTATTATAATAACTTTTGTGTTACAAAACCTAGTTTGTGGAATACTAATGAAATCAAAAATATAGTGAATGAAATTGATAAAAAGGGGTATATATTTTATTACAGATGGGGGGATGCACCATTACATACACTAATTATGACATTATATGATAATAAAAAACTCGCTAAATTATCATTCAAATACAGTAAACGTTTGCAGCGCGAAGCTTTTAAAGACGATGATGGTAATTTACATAGTTTTATGCCATCATCTTATGATAATAGTAGCTGTATAAGTAAAAAATAATTATGTTAAATGTTTGATAATAATTTCCATTTGTTTATAATCTATATCTCGGCGTTTAACATAAATACCAAAACATTTGTTTCTATAAAATATTATATCTTTATTTTTAATATGTTTTATAAAATTATTGATAGACTGTTCATCCTTATTGAAAAAAGGAACTTCGCAAAAATGCTTTGAATTAACTTGTGAAGGTTCAATATTTTTATATTCTCGAATAAATATCCCAAGCGATACATCATCTATAATATCCCGTCTTATAATATTATCATTATTTATAATGTCATTTATAGCTTCCTTTGTAAATATTATTGATGTCCCTGATGCAAATATTGTTCCATACCATGTAGAATCATTAATACCTCCACCGTTCCATTGTAAATCAACTAATTTTCCCGAACCATAATAATTGATTGGATTTATACTCAAATAGTTTATTAATTTATCAAAATCTATTATTGTACTAATATTACTTCTAATAAGATAATCATAATGAATATCATTTAAATATTTGAATGCTAATAATGTTTTATCTAAAATACCTGGTATAGAAGTTTCTTTTCCATCAATAAATAATATATCGTCTTGGATATGGTAATCAGTATTATATATTTTTTTTACATTTTCATTATATTTAACAAAATAAGTAGTTACTTTGTTATTAAACTTTTTATAATAATTACTTAATGATTTTTGCATATTTTCATAAGCATTATTATCAATTTTCTCACTATATTTTGAGTTAGAATATATAATTATATGTAGAATTTTCATTATAATTATATTAATTGCGAGTAATATATTTATATATTATCTATTTCAATATTATTGTCACTATCACTATTTTCATCATTAATATTTAAAAATCTAACACTGTTATATGATTCATCACCGCTTATATCAGAACAAGAATCATTGAAATTAATGTATGTTTCTTTATTATTTGAAGACGCATTGGTGGTATTATAATATTCATTTTTTAACACATTTGAAATATGAGGACTATTTAATATATCTGAATGTTTATCGGCGGATATTTTGTGAACGATATCCACTTTACTAGCTTGATATTCGCGCTTTGATATAACTACGATATCTCCTTTATCAATTAATACGCGTTTATTGAATTTGCGCATATTCCCGCGAATAATACCCATAACCTCTTCGCCGCTATTGCAAATTAAATTTACGCGACAATTGCCCAATAATTTTTTAACAAGACCATATTCTTCGCATTCAAAATTTATATCATAGTTAGCATTTTTACTAGTATTAAAATTTTTTTTCTTTTTTCTGATTGATGTTTGATACATATTAATTATAATATATAGATCTAGCTTTATACTATTTAATGTGATATATAAGAATATTAAATATATATTTAATATAAATGGATGATTGCGATATAAATGAACCTAAGTTTTTAAATGATTCATGGTCATTATACTTTCACGATCCCTATGATATTGAATGGGATAATAAAAGTTACAAAATGATTGGACAGATATCAACAGTAGATGATTATATAAATTATTTTAAGTCGTTTAGTAATTTATTTAAAAAGGGTATGTTTTTCATAATGAGATTAGATATTATGCCGCAATATGAAGATGAACTTAATATAAAGGGTGGGTGCTTTTCTTTTAAAATTTATCCAGAAGATTTGGAAAAAAGGTTTTTTAGTTTATGTGCTAACACATTAGGCGAGAACATTGGTAAAAAAGAAGAATATATAAATAATATAAATGGTATTTCAATAAGTCCAAAGAAGTTTTATTACATTGCACGCATATGGATACGTGATAATAAATATGCAAAAAAGGACTTATATAATTTTGATATTCCAAAATACTCTTCTTTAATGTATAAGAATCATATATAAGATTATCATATTAATATTTTTTATAGGATGTTATATTCTTTACTTTATAAATTATATAGTATTTTTAAAACGTTTTTCATTTATGTTACAATGCCAATAAGGCTATTCTTAATATATTTTGTATTTCTTATCGGCGTATATATACTACATTCTCTTAACAAAGAAGGCGATATTACATTTTGTGTATTGGCAATGGGCAAAATTATGTTATATATTTTATCTATGAATGTAAATATATCCAATGAAGATTATATCAAATATATGAATTATTTATATAGTGATGAAAAATACATTTGTGTATTTACTCATACTACATTGGTAGATGCAATCGTTTTATTTGGTACATTACCCCGCACTGGACCGGTTATGAATAAACAAAATGAACTAAAATATATATTATATGACGATAGCATTAGCGATAAGTTGGGTGGTATTTTATTAGATAGGTCTAAAATGGGAGGTACAACAAAAGTAATTAAAGAAAGAGTGGATAATAGGAAATGTGGTGATTCTCCGTTATATATAGCACCGTGTTCAGGTAAACCCCCTGAAAATCCCGGGAATATATCAGAATTCAAAAGCAAAGGGGCATTTGTAAATAAGACTAAAATATTACCAATTATAATTAAATATCAAGATGAAACACTTAATTATAATCAAGATTATGGCGAATCAATGATTCATAGTTATCTAAAAATATTTTTGGTTGAAAATTATAAAATTACAATTAAAATTGGAGATATGATAGATCCCGATGAAAAAGAGTCAATTGAAGAGTATAGAGATAGGGTATACGATATAATGAATCAAGAGTATAAAGAATTGAAAATTTAGTTAAATATGAAAATAATTTATGGTAAATGTATTACATTATATTTTGATACTGTTTAAGATTATTTTATTTGTAATATTAATAATACTTGGTATTTGTCTTTTAAAAAATACAAATGGTGATGGAAATGTAACAACATTGATAATTATATTCTTTAAATTTGTCTTACATTATTTAATGTTTTTTAATATTGAAATATCCGATAGTGATTATAATAAGTATATGAGATATCTTTATAGCGACGAAAAGTATTTGTGCATATTCAATCACATATCAATATTAGATGGGTTTATTCTATTAAGTACATTTCCTAAAATGGGAATTGTATTATATAAACAGAAGTTTTTTGATTATATCGGATATGATGACGAGTCTAATAGTAAATCAGGGAGTATATTTGTTAATGAAGATAAAACGGGTAATGTAACAACTAAAATTAAAGAAACTATATATAACAGAGAGAAGGGTCAATCGGTATTATTCATATCACCCGACGCTAACACATTGCCTGATAAAGAGGATAATATTAGTAAATTTATTAAAAAAGGCGCTTTTGTAAGTAAAAGTAAAATATTGCCAATAATAATTAAATATGAAGATTATTCCGTAATATATAATCCCGAGTACGAAAGTGTTTTAGAAAGTTTTTTTAAATTATTTTTATTTGAAAATTATAAAATTAAAATAAAAGTATGTGATATGATAAACGCACATGAAAATGAAAGCATAGAAGAATACCGAGATAGGGTTTATGTAATAATGAATGAACAATATAAAGAGATGTAATATTATAATAAGTAATGAAGGACGTTGGAATTATATTCGCATCTACTACATGTGGTGGTATTGGATATCAAAATACATTACCATGGAATATACCAGAAGAATTGAAACATTTTAGAAAGATTACTACGACAGTTAATAACAATGCTAAGAGAAACTGTATTATAATGGGTAAAAACACATGGCATTCCATACCTAACACTCCATTGAAAAAACGGGTAAATATTATTATTACCAGCAATGAATATGAAAAAATGAAAAAGGAAGCTGATAATGGGGATGATATAATCGTTGTTGATTCTATTGAAAATGCGATTAATCATTTAAATAGAAATGATGATATAGAATCGGGTTTTATTATAGGTGGTGCTTTGCTATATAATGAGTGTCTTGAAAAGTATTTAGATAAGATCAAATACGTATATATGACACTTATATTTGATAAAAAATACGAGTGTGATAAGTTTATTGATACGAGCTTAATATATGATAATTTCAGTATTGAAAAACAGGATATTGTTGTAAATGATAAATATATATCAATGAAATGTGTAAATAAAAATTACCCAGCAATTATAGATGAACCACCTGATTAAATAAGTAATTGACAAAGCAACTGTTCTATATATATTGGTTCTTTGCATTTATTAGTTTGCGATAGCATATAGTCAATATTTTCCCCAATACTTATTATTTCTATTTTTAACTTATTTTTGTAAATTTTATGGTTTTTTTTTGCTAGTTTAGGGTATTTGATCTTTAATAAGTATTCTCCTTCTTCATCAACTAATTTAATAAAATCATTAATTATTTTTGCTATACTAATATTATATTGACAACATTTATAGGAAAGAATCCTAATATCATCGATATTGTTTTTATTAAAAGTTTTTATAAAATCAACAAATGGTGGGTAATTGTAATTAATAAATGTTTTTGTTATAAAGTCTTTATTCGGCAGACTTTCATTATCTGTAATAAATACACACTTGACTATATCTCTTGTTTCATTTGAAGCCAAATATTCATTTACTGACATATCTAGATAATTTACATATATATCATTTATTTCCGCAAATGTAAATAATGGTATTCTAAATAAGCTATATCTACTACGTATTGGTGTTTCAATTTTTGAGATATGATGTGTTGTTGATATAAATGTAATGTTATTGGAAAATCTTTCTAATAATATACGAAATTCATAATAATGTCTATATAATAAATCTATATGTTTTAATATAATTAAATGTTTATCTAAACTAATATTTTTAGTATTAACAATATGAAGTAAAAATTTTGTTAATTTATCTATATTCTTGATATTTTCAGGATTCATTAAATCTATTTCTATAAAATCTTGATTTTCGTAATAATATATAGATTTATCCCATACATGAGCGGTTCTATAAAAATTGTTTTTTTTGAATTTTTCAATCAATATTGTATCTATAATTAAATCAATTGGAAAACCATAAGCACAATATAATAATAGATTATTTGGTGATAATAAAATATTAATAACAATATCATTATACGTTTTATTATTTCTTATAATTTCAGGAAATTTTTCTTGCAATTTTTCCCACGCGCTTTTAATCATATAAATATTAGTGTCATTATATAATTATATATTTATTATTTTATATGAACATTTACGGCGACTGGTTTAATAGAGATATTGAAGTAAATAATACTCCTTTCAATAACATCATAATTGATAATTTTTTAGATAATGAATATTATAATAAAATTGTGAATAGTTTACCAGATAATATTACTGACGATTTTTGGAAATATTATAATCCACTTGAAGTAAAATATGTATTAGATAAAAAAGATAAAATTAGTACCGAAATTAATAACCTTGTTAGGCATTTATCAGATGATACTTTTGTTAATAAATTACGTCATATTTTCAATATTAATGATATTGAAGTTGATGATACATTACATGGTTCTGGTATACATTTTCATCCAAGATATGGAAGATTAAATATGCATTTAGATTATGAAAAACATCCTATATTGGAGAATAGGCAAAGACGGCTCAATATCATATATTATTTAAATACTGAATGGAAAGAAGAATGGAATGGTGCGACGGAATTATGGAATGCTGATATGACTGAATGTGTATCTAAATGTTATCCCGGTAAAAACAAGGCTATTATATTTGAAACGTCTGAGATGAGTTGGCATGGAGTGCCTGAAATTATAAAATGTCCGGAAGGCATGTATAGAAAAACGCTAGCATTATATTATATATCTCCATTGAAATCCAATCCAGTTAAAAATAAATTGGGTGCCGATGAAGAAGGTTATAGGAAAAAAGCAGTATTTGTTAAAAGACCACAAGACAATTATGACGAAAGAATGGAGAAACTTTATAAAATTAGACCATATAGAAGAATTACAGAAAGTGATATGAAGGAAATCTGGCCCGAATGGACCATATATTCATAATATAAAGAATAAAATATCATTATAATTAAAATGTATATAGAAATTTTTGAATTAGATAGATGTAATTTATCTAATTATACGCGCGAAGATATTAAGAGTATATACAAGAAAATAGCATTAGAATGCCACCCAGATAAACTTTGCAACATTAAGGATGATGCTATTAAAAATATTAAAATAGAAAAATTTAAAAACGCAAGTATTGCATATAAAAAAGCATTAGAAGACTTTGATAATTATGGGTGTTTAACAAATGATTTTAATAATTTTGAATATAATTTTGATGACCTGGGTAAAGATTTTGATATGTATAAAGATATGGATTGCAAATTTTGGAATGATATATATGATGATTTCTTTTCTAATAAAGATGAAATTCAAAAAACTTTTATTGATGTGGCTAAAATGTTTTTTAATAAAGGCATTAGAAATAGAAAATATTATAATCCGTCTACTTCTATAATTAAACATAGTATAGTTTTACCAATATCATATTACGATTTAATAAATACTAAAAAAAAAAAATTACAAATTATATTAAAAGGCGTAAATGAACCATTTAATATAAGTATACTATGTAAAAAAGAGTATCCTTGTTTGACTCGCCAGTATATCGACGACGATGGGATAGAGCACGAAATACAAATTAAAATGATATTATCTAAAAATAGCCCAGAAAAATCCAAATATAAACACGTTTTCAATAACGATGGTACGATTGATTTAATTACTACTACTAATATTAATTTATATGAATATTTATCAGGAACAACAAAAGTTATAAATTATATTGATGGAAATTACATAAATATTGAAATACAGCCATTAAAATTAAATAACATAATATTGGAAAATAAAGGCTTATTGGGTGGCAATATGATTGTCAATATCAAGTATGTAAATATTGAACAACTAGATTGGGATAAATTAAGCAATGAAAATAAAACAGAATTATTAAATATTTTGAAAAAGATATATTTTTAATATAATATAATAAAAATTGATATAAGAACATATTACATTTATTATATGTAATTGGGATTAAGGATGTAATAAGTTAAATACATTTTCTAGGAAAGGTTAGTATTCTGTATAGGATACGCACAGCAATTCTCAAACTATTATGAAATAATCTCTCTTCGGAAAGGTTAGTATTCTGTATAGGATACGCACAGCAATTCTCAAACTATTATGAAATAATCTCTCTTCGGAAAGGTTAGTATTCTGTATAGGATACGCACAGCAATTCTCAAACAATTATGAAATAATCTCTCTTCGGAAAGGTTAGTATTCTGTATAGGATACACCCAGCAATTCTCAAACAATTATGAAATAATCTCTCTTCGGAAAGGTTAGTATTCTGTATAGGATACGCACAGCAATTCTCAAACTATTATGAAATAATCTCTCTTCGGAAAGGTTAGTATTCTGTATAGGATACACCCAGCAATTCTCAAACAATTATGAAATAATCTCTCTTCGGAAAGGTTAGTATTCTGTATAGGATACACCCAGCAATTCTCAAACAAAGATTATATATAATTTGTATGTTATGTTATTTTTTTATTATATTTTATATTCAAACATAATTTGAACTGTTATGATGGCTATAAAATAAAAAATAGAGAAACAAAAACAATTAATCATATAGCGAAATATTAACAAATTCTATTGCTATAATATTCAATAAGTTTTAATTTATAATATTTATATACAATATCGTTAAGTCTTTTCCTCACTTTTTCTTTATACATTCTACGAAATCTAATTAATATACCTGGCATATTTGATATTTTGATATATTAATTATCATTTTTTTATTTAAAAGGATATATATATATATCTATAATGATTAATAAAAACACCGAAGTTTATGACGACGAATTGTCATCTATAAAATTATGGCATTCTATTAAAAGACGCTATATGATTAAACAAACAAAAATAAATTCATTGAATATATATAATGATCTATATGGAAAATCTTATCAAATATTAAATATATATTGCAGTAAACAATTGAAACGTTGTAAATCTCTTAATATCAAAAGACCTTGTTTTGAGGAAGACTATACGATAGTTATTTAAAATTATATCTTTCGCGATTACGAAGATAAATAATTTTTTCAACTCTTTTATTTAAAATTTTGCTATAATCTTTTTGTAATATACTAGAATCCATATTGCTATTTTTTCCGTCATTAGAATTATCATAATTATGTTTTTCAGCTGTTTTTTGATGCTCAATTATCATTTTATCAGTAATTATGGGACAACTTATACATCTTCTTAATATAACTTTATCACAATAACATTTGCTAATCAATATAGCGACGATGAGGTTTTTGATTAGTTTCTTCAACATAATATAATATTCAATAGATAAATAATATGTCAATTTTTACATTAATAAGGACTCATTTTTCAATCTTCTATATTCCCCCAAGTTCATTGTACCCATTTTTAAATTACAAGTTTTACAAACTGGCATCATGTTATCATACGTAGCTTTACCACCAAGTGCATGAGCTACTATATGTCCACATTCCATTTTATTGAAATAAAGTTCTTCATTGCACGTATAGCATATACCTTTGTCGCATTGATTTGCTGTTACTTTTTTCCAAATTTGTATCTTTAATTCATCAGATGGTTTAACTCTTTTTTTATTTTTATCAATATCTTGCAAAAAATCTTTACATATATCTTTGATTTTTTTATCATTAATCAAGGCATATATAGTCAAATCCAACCATTCAAAATTGCTAAATATAGATAGATAACATGTTTGGCAATTTCTATTTAATGCCTTTTTTTTACAACTATTAAATTTATTATTATATACTTGATTCATTTGACTATCTGATATAGTATGCATATAGTTATTGATTTCAATGATAACATTAAATACGTCCTTGATACTTTTATTAAATGGTGCTATTTTGTCTTTAATGTTTCTTACTTTGATATTATCCAATAAACATTTATAAGATATATTGGGGCATCGTGTATTTTCTCTATCCTCGTGGATATAAATGCGTGTAAATGTATTTAACAATAGTTGTGCCAAATCTCTATCAAATTCTACAATATTTCCAATGGGTTTTATTGGAGAATTTTTATTTATTTTATTAAAATATTCTTCAACTTCACTATAATCACTTACGTTATAAATTACAAGCGGTACATCTACATTACTAATATCATATCCCATGTCACCCAAATTAGAAAATGTAACTAATCTATGTTGTCCATCTAACAAATAGCCAGTTTTTTCTTCTTCTATATACGCAACTGTAAAACTTTGTAACATTGAAAATGTTTCATATTTTGTATATTCACTAATTTGGTCGTCCATCATATCTTTAATATGATTTTCATCTAATAATCTTTGCAATTCAGGTGTTTTATATTTATTAATAATATTACTTATTTTTTCCAATATTGTAACTGCGCGTTTTACCATTATTGTTATATTATTAATAGTGTTATACTTTTAAATGTTTTAATAATATAGAATGTCAAATTCAAGGTCAAGTGGTAGGTCAAGTGGTAGGTCAAGTGGTAGGTCAAGTGGTAGGTCAAGTGGTAGGTCAAGTGGTAGGTCAAGTGGTAGTATAGTTATAACTAAACCCAACAAGCACCCAATTAATAAAAAAAATTTATTATTATGGCTTGATAATTGCGATAAATCAATAAAATCAATTGCAAATGAGTTTATATTAAAAACCACATATATTTCATATGCCTTATTTATAAAATATTATAAAAAAGCCATTAACGAAATGCTTAGTATATTAAAAACAAACTCGTTACAGTTTTTTGTCAGTAGCGAAGATGAAAATAAATCTAGTTTCTGGATTATGCAAATAATTAGAAAATATGTAAATACTAAAAAATATAATATAACTGTTGTAACCAATATATCTGATATTAATAAAGATATTCCTGTTATTATACCGGATGATGCAAGTTATTCTGGGTCGCAAATATATAATCTTTTAGAATCATTCGAAAATAACAAATATGATATTTTCATTCTTATACCTTTTATATCCAATACTGCTATTGATATTATTAAAAGTGGTTTCAATGAATATAATATAGATGGATCTTTATACTTTTTAAATAATGCGAAATATATTATGAAACCTATTTACGAATTAATGAGTGAAGAAAAACTTAAACAGTTATTTATATATTATACCACCAGCCCCAATGTTAGAGAATATCCTATATATTTTGATCATAAAGTAGCCGATAATTATTCGTCATTTCCCCTGATATATACTTATGGTATTATACCAAATAATCACAATAAAATTATAATACATAATTGCAAAAAAAATAGGATACCTATTAAAAAACATTATAGTGAACTTGAAAGAATTCCTTTATTAAAAAATTGTAATCGCGATATAGAATATAATATTGGTACACCACCATGTCCTTTACAACCTTATAAAAAATCATTTACCAGAATGTCAAATAGTTCCTTATCTAAACGTAAAAAAAAATCACCAAGTTCAATATAATTATGTGTATTTATTAATAGATATGAGTAAAATACCAAAAGAAGCTATTTGTATTAGAAATTCTAGCACATGGGCTCATGTAAAACCCAATCATAAATTTGACTCGGCAAAGTTTAATAAAGAAGAAGTTTTAAATGATTTACCTGTAATGTCTCCTAAAATACATGCGTTATTAAATAAAATTAAAGAACTAGATGAGTCAGATATGAGTAATGAAGGTAAATATTACAAACATGTTATATATAGTGATGTTGCAGGAGTAAATGGTGCTAAGATGGTTGCTTCAAGTATGATAGCAAAGGATTATCAATTGATATATAATATGGGTAAATTTGTAAAGGATTTACCAGTGTCTAATTATACATTCGGATTATTAACTACATCTACTGTATATAAAAAACCTTTAACTGTTGCATTAAAAAAAAATATGATGACTAAATTGAATAAACGACCTGACAATATTGATGGTAAAAATATTAGATTTATAATATTAGATTCGGGATTTAAAGAAGGGATTGATGTATTTGATGTTAAATATATGCATATTTTAGAACCTTTAACAACAAAAGCAGAAAATACGCAAGTTATAGGTAGAGGTACTCGTTTTTGCGGTCAATCCGGCTTACCATTTAAACCTGATATTGGATGGCCTCTAAATATTTATAGATATAATATTAATTATAATGATAATATGACTGTTCATGAATTATATATTAAACATAGTAATCAAAATGTTAGTGCATTAAATTTTGCAGCTGATATAGAAGATATAATGGTTGCCGCATCTGTTGATATGCCCTTGACGGAAAATATTCATATGTTAAATACTAAAAACAATAGATTTTATGAATCCTTACTGCGATTAATAGATAATTCAAGTTCTAGTAAAAAAAAACCTGTTAAAAAAGATTTGATAAAGGTAATTAGCAATGTACGTGGAAAAATATTTACAAACGAAGAAAAAATAGATTGTAATCAAAAATGCAAAGGACCCTTTGAAGATTTAGAAAGCGCAAATGCCATCTTACTATCAGCAGTTGTATTTGATATTGATAAAATAGAAGATAATTATAGAATTCAAAAGGGTAAAAAAATATTGGGTAAAAAACTAATGGCTAATAATGATATAGTGTCAAATAGTAAATTATTAAGTGCTTTACTAGAAAAATATCCAAAACCAATATTATGTAACTATTTGAATAAGCGTAAAAGTTATTGCGATGCTGTAAATAAAATTTGGTTAAAGCCATTGTATATATTCAAAATATTTGGGAAAAAAATTATAGAAAATCTAAAATATTATAAGCGTAAAAATTTAATAAATCAGAAAAATTATCTAGAAACAATTATGTTCGTTGAAGAATATATTGCTATGTCTAATATCAAAAAACCACAAATATTACCAGTACCACCTTTGGAAAAACTCAAACATCTAGATTTATATAATTATGTTTCTAAACATTTTACACAATTTAAATGGCCCACATTAGAAATTAAAAATAAATGTATCAAAGACGATAAAGATGAAGGCAAGGAAAGTACCGGATATGAAATCGTTAATTTTTCCAATACACAATCCTTTGTACAAAATTTCTTAACTCCCGAATCACCATACAAAGGTATGTTCTTATATCATAGCGTCGGTTCTGGTAAAACATGTACTGCGATAGCATCTGCGACTAAAAGTTTTGATGAAAATAATTATACCATTTTATGGGTTACTCGCCATACATTGAAGGAAGATATTTGGAAGAATATGTTTGAAAAAATATGTAATATGAGAATACGCGAACATATCAAAAATGGCAATACATTACCAAAAAAAAGGTCTGACCGAATGGCTTTATTGGGAAAAAATTGGTTACAACCAATTTCTTATAAACAATTTACTAATTTAATCAAAGGTAAAAACAAGTTTTATCAACAAATGGTAGCGCGCAATGGTAAAGAAGACCCTTTTAGAAAAACTTTAATAATTATTGATGAAATACACAAGGTATATAGCGATACCTTATCGCGTTTAGAAAAACCTGACCCAAAAGTTTTGCAAGATATGGTGCAAAATTCATACACAACTTCCAGTAAGGATTCTCTTAAATTATTACTAATGTCCGCTACACCAATCACAGAAGACCCAATGAGTTCTGTCAAAATTCTCAATCTATTATTGGAAGGAGATGATAGATTTTCTGAGGATTTTGAAGAGTTTAAAACGCTATATTGTAATGACAATGGGTTATTTAGCGATCAGGGTTCATTACGATTTATGGATAAAGTTTCGGGACTAATCAGTTATATTGACAGAAGTAATGATCGCAGTCAATTTGCATATCCTATTATTAACGATATCATATTAAATGTTAACTCTGATGTATCTACAAATCAAAGATTAGTGGAAATTGAACAACGGATTGAAGTGCTAGAACAAAATAAATTAAATACTGATAAACAGTTCAATAAACAACAGATTAAAGATATCTCCAAAGAATTAAAGGAACTTATCAAAGAGAAGAAGAGGCTTGATAAGATTAATACCGACCCCAAAACAGTTATAGACTATATAAATAAATGTTTTAGTAAGAAAAAATAGGTTTATATTTGGGTGCGTTATTATTTATATAACAATTTTACAAATTGTTAATAGGTAATGATATTGTTATATACTTTAATAGTTTCAGTTGCATTATTTGCTGTATATTATTATATTAATAAAAACAATGAAGATAAAAATGAAGACATTAATGAGACTCAAAGTTTTTTTACATTAAATAACTTTATTATATTTTGTATGATATATGTTTTTATATTTTCGTTATTATATTTAGCATTTGATGATGGTTCTTCGCTCGCTTCGCTAGGTATATTGACAAACGACGATTACAGTAAGCCCAATAAAATAACGAAATCAAATATTGTTGACCCTTCCATATTAAAACATCATAGCGACCCTATGAAATCTGGATTTGAGCCTTATAATAGTAATAGTTCAGATAATTCTGTATCTTCGTCCGAGACATCTACTTCGGGCGATAGCTCAGATTCCGATTAAAAAGGAGTAAAACGAGTACATAATTTTATTTTTCTATGATTTTTATAAACTTTTTGAAATTGTAAAGATTTTATAGATTATGTACTCGTTTTATCTCTTTTTAATATTTATATATAAGAAAATTTGAATCATTATACTTGGATAGTTTATATAGGTGAATTATCCCTTCCTTATTTATTGCATCAATGGGTATTGGCGCAAATGATGTTGATGCTAAATACCTCACTATCAAGCAAGCTGTCGTTTTAGCTTGCATTTTTGAAACCTAGTGGTGCGATTTTTCGGTAGTAGATTTAAAATACCTCTTTCTACCACTCATTGTCAAATCGGTGCTATTTGTGGTGTCGGTTTATTAGAAAGTTCTTGGAATGATAATGTATCTGGTATCAATAAAAAAATTATATATAAAACATTGTTTGGGTGGATAGCAACATGTATCTTTGTAGGTATAGTAACGGGTATATTAACAGCACAAGGGATTTATTCACCAACATTATAGATTATCACTTGGAAAATTGCATAGAATTATTAAGGAATTTAGTAAAGTCTTCGGTTGCCTTACTTACATTTGTAGTATTTCTAAGATTAAGATTAATATTTGCATTACTATTAGTCATTTTATAATTGTTTTTACGTTCTCTGCGAACTTTAATCAAATCACCTCGCGATACGTAATTTTTATAACATTTATTATAATAATTATCCTTATTGAATAGCTTTTTAATAATTGGAAAAGTATTACAATCAAATGTATTTACACTATTAATGATAAACATGATAATGATATAGACTTTGATTAGATTGTAGTTCATTTTTGTATAATTAAACTTATAATACACTAATCAATTTTTAAAAAGAGAGTACATAATTTTATTTTTCTATGATTTTTATAAACTTTAAGATTTTCAAGAGATTTTATAGATTATGTACTCTCTTTTAATAGCTTATTCCCAAAATGCTTATTTAATATATAAAAGTTAATATTATCCTTATCATTTTTAAATACTATTCTTAAAAATTCATTCATCTTTTCGTATCTATTTAGCTTTCTTTCATATTTTATAATTTCATTTTCAATACTATTAGCTATATCATTTAATATATTAATTATTATTTCGGTAGGTAAAGTATTCATTATATACTAACAATTTATATTTTGTTATATAATGAAAATTGATAATGACATATAATTTATTTGAAAATGTTGAGTTATCTAGATAAGTTAACTGATGATAATTTTGTATTTATATTAGAGTATATTGCAGATAGTATTGAAAATAAAATAGATTTACTTAATGAAAAAATGAGAAAGCTAAAAGTTAAACTAAATCCATTGAGTATTACTAATTACGAATATTGTAAACAAAATTTTATTTGTATTCATTATGATAACGTTAGTTATTGTTTGAATAATTATTTGTTTAATACTATGGGTGCCTATAAAATCATATTTATTTATATTTATCAAAACGAAAACCTTATATTCATTAGCAAGGAACTTAAAAATCCTACATATTTAGATATACTTATAGAAGCCAATAAAGCTGTAGTTATTACAGAGGATTATGATAATAGATACTTAGAGGATTTGCGTGAAGTAATAAATAAAAAATCAATTAGATATGAAAATATAAAGTTCAAAAAAAACATAAAATATTACGAATTTGTATTGAGTTGTTGAAACGTAAAAAATACCCGAATGACTCGTTACTAAGGTAATACATGCTATCAGCGATTCCACCTTTCGGTTTCTTGGCAGATTGCCTTCTGTATGAACATGCACTATTGTTCCTTTTTGCTCTGATATGAAAAGTGTTTGCAAAATATGATAAAATTCAAACCCATAGTCAGATAACCATTGAATAACTTTACAGTTTATTAGTTTAAATCTAAATAATCATTTTTTTATAATTAGAACCTTTTAATGATTGTTTAATATTGTGTAGTATGTAAGATACATCTTTATAGGCTTTTTGAGAATCTCTGTTAAAATTATTTTTTGTATTTATATTTGGAATATATGGCGCCATCCCACCAGCACCTGCGCAATGTATCCCGGAACATGCGTGTGTATTCTCGTATTTTCTCATAATAATTACTATGATTATGTCGTTATCATTTTTTTATAAAAAACTGCTAAATGTATATGAACTATTAAGCTATTAAAAAGAGTACATAATCTATAAAATCTATTGAAATTCAAAAAGTTTATAAAAATCATAGAAAAATAAGATTATGTACTCAAAATAAATGTACAATTAATGGAAAAAAATGATAAGAGAAGTTAATAATATATATAAACCGCCCTTTGGTAAATTGCTATTCAGCATGAACTCATTCAAGAATATGGTTCCCCGCTCAATCAATTATCTTCCTATTCACGATACTGTTAAAGATAACGCATTTAAATACGAGATTTATAAATTAGCGAAAGAAATCGCTATAATGAGAGTTCTTAACATAGAAAAAAATTAGATATTTTTATACAAAACCATCTTTGATTAGCTTTAAAACTTTTATTTTATCTTTATAAGTGATTTTTGCTAAAACAATCTTATCAATCACATTAGATATCTTGCATGCTTTTTTAATATTTTCTTTTTTACATAATATATCTGCGAGTTTTTTAACTAATTTTAAATCCTCTTTATGCAATTTTAAACATTTATCAAAACTGCATTTAGCTAATTCAATATATCTAGTATTTGTCGTCAGTTCTTTTAAAATGCTTTTTCTTTCCTTTTCATATTTTTTCTTTTCAACTGTTTTTAGATATTCTTTGCGTATTTTTTTCATTGTTCTAAGAAACTTCTTAAATTCTCTTTTGTGAGAGAGAACGGTTTTAATATTATTTTTAATGTCATTTCTTAAATTTTCTAAATATGTTTTAACATCCTTATTCTTATTATAACTTTTGTATGTAACATCTTTCTTTTTATTAAATGACTTAAATGATTTTGTCGATTCTTCTTTCTTAGATAGTTTTGCGATTTTAGCCATAACAATATCCCCATATTTATTTTGCTTATTAGTTTCTTTTTTACATTTTTCTCTATTACACTCTATTAATTTCATCGAATGCACAAGCATTTCTTTAAAAAGTTTGCTATATTTTTGTAATTTCTTAAATTTGTCCATTGCTTTCTAATATATGTTTCACATAATTAAAGAAAAAGAAAAAAATAGTATCTAATAACTTCCTTGTCTATTGGAATGTCTGGCCGAACGTTTTGTTGAACGTTTTACGGAAGTTTTACGAGGGCGTCCTCTCTTTTTGGGGCTTTTTGCAACCTTAGTTTTAATACATCTGCCAGTGGCAGGATTTCTATGTTGATTAGATTTGCATGGTTTAGGAGATTTCTTGGCAGCAGCTCTTTTAGTTGGTTTCCATTTGCCAGCGGCAATCATAGCCTTTTCAAAGTTTTTAACTTGGCAGTATCTACCTTTATGTCTCATATAAATTTTTGAAGAAGCCCTGCCATTGTTTTTTCTATAAACAGATGTTACTTTACCGCATACAGATTTCTTACCCATTGGTTCATACACTTTTTTAACAGCACCGCCTAAAATATTTAGCTCTTGTTGCTCTAGCCCTAGCCCCTCCATTCTTTATATTAGTTCTATTATAAAGCAATATAATATTTTATGAATGTCGTGGTTTAATATGTTCTATTTTTATTAAAAATTGATGTATTTGGTTATAGATTATTATTATACGCCAACCCGGTTGTATAAGCTTGATAGAAACAAGCTTACCGCAGTTTAAACGCACGAACTCTTTGCTCTTACCAAGTCTTCCGAGTTTACACAAAGAGACTAAGTGGAAAGATGACCGCTATCAACACGCGCAACTTCTTGAAGTGGACCTCGATTGCCATCCAGATGGAAAATCCTGAGTACAACAAGAGTGATACTATGAAGCTCGCTATCTTAGAGCTCAAAAAAGAAAAACTAATGAGGAACTATATCAGGATGGTATCAACTCATATCCAAAAAGAGAACCCTGGTATCACCAAGACTGCTTCTATCAAGCAGGCTATGGCCGAATGGAAAGCTATGTAAGGTGAATATTGGGATTTGTATGTGTATTTGTGTGTTATATTTTTTATATTTAATATTATATAATCATATGCATATGTCATGTGGTATATTACGAGATTATGATGGGTAATTGATTAAATATATATTGCAATAATAGAGTAATATGTCCAGTAAACCTGCTCCTCCAACTGTAAAAGTTATGTGTACAAAAGAAAAGAAAAAAATATGTGAAGAAAAAAGCAAATTATGTAATCCAAATAGTAAAAGTAATGATCCTGATTTCTATTGTTTTAATGATACTGAGAAAAACCGTCAAAAAATAAAAGATTTTGAAAAAAAATTTACTAGTAAAAGTTTAAAACCTGAACCAGAAGTACAAAAGAAAACACCTCCGCCTGTGCAAAAACAAGAAGAAATTAAAACAACAAAAACTATACATGATTTTATTAAAGAATTAAAAAAATATAAAACAGCAAAAGAAGCTATTGAAAAAATATTCAATACTGATAAGGATGTCAAGGATGCAGAAAAAGCTATTGAAAAAATAAAAAAAATAGATGAAGGAGAAAAAGATAAAGGAAATACAGAATCAAGACAAGGATTTATATATGAATTATTATGGGACATATGTATTAAATTTAATATAACTAATTTTACAAATAAACATACTGAACATGGTATAGGTAATATTAACAATAAAAATAAATCTTCTTTTGAAAAAATACAAAAACATTTTAATGACTATTTAAATCAAGGATATATAAGTGGGAATTCAGGAGGATATTCTGATATAACATTTAGAACAAAACAAGAAGAAACAGATAAGAATTATGATTTAAATTTAGTTTCTGTTAAATATTATAAAAATGATAAAGAAAAAGATATAACAAAATACGATATACAAAAATTATGTACTTTAATAGATGATAGAAAAAATGATAATTATAACTCTATAAATACATTGCTTTTTGTAAAAAATAAAGAAGATTTTAAAAAAATATGTAAATCAGCTAATCAATCAAGTAATGTATTAATAAAATATATATCCCCATATGGTAATTATGAAAATGTATATGATTTACAAGATTTAGAAAAGCATTATAGTAAATTATGGAAAATATTAGATGATTTTAATTTTTTAAAAGATGTTAATTATTTTAAAGAAAATTATTTACAAATATATAAAAAAAAATTTATTCCAAGATTTCATCAAGAACTATTTATTGAAAAGATAACAAGTTTAATAAAAAAAGAACAAAAAAAAATATTAGTTGGTGCTATACCACGTTCGGGTAAAACTTATATTATGGCTGGAACAATTTTAAAAGATGTAGAGGATACTAAGGATAAAACCAAATTTAATAATTATCTTATAATAACGCCAGCACCAAACGAAACATTAAAACAATATTACGAAGCATTTGACGATTATTATGATTTTAAAAATAATGATATTGTTCCAATTAATGTCAAAGATGTTGAAATAGGTAAGGAAGCTGAAAAAATAGAATATGAAGAAAAACCAGAATCTAATAAACATAATGTTTTTTTAATTTCAAAACAAAGACTTGGATTTAGAGATAAGCAAGATAATGATAACGAAGACAATAAAATATATAATGATGATTATAAAAAAAAAATACAGAAAAATATTAATAAATATTTTGGAGAAAAAAAATTTAAATTTATATTTTTTGATGAAGCACATTTTGGTATGTCTACACGAATAGCACAAGATATATTTAGTGAACTTGATATAAAAGACGAATCATATAAAATATATGTAACAGCAACTTACAATAAACCCAAACAAATATATAATGTAGATGATAAAAATATTATTAAATGGGATTTACAAGATATTAGACTAATTAAAAATATTAAAAATGAAATAACATTTTATGAAGCATATGAAAATCTTGAAATAAAATTTGGAAATAAAATATTAAAAAAAGTATTAAATAATAAAGAAATTAATAATATAATAGAACAATACAAACATTTTCCAGAACCTATTTTTTTAACATCAGTATGGGACAAGGATTTTGTAGATAGCGAAATTAAAAAAATAGGAGAAAACGAAACATTTGGTTTTGACATGCATAAATTATTTATGCCTCAAACAAATAAAAAGTTTAAAAATGAAGAACAATTAATACAATTTTTAGAATACTATTTTGGTTACTATATAGACGAAGATAGTGAAAGGAAAAAAAACAACTTTTATGAAAATAAAAACGAGTATGAAAAAAGAGGCATATTACCAAATATACAAAATATATGTTTAAATAATTGTAGAACACTACAACCAGAACATAAAACAACTCAATTATGGTTTTTACCACCATATGAAATAAGTAAAATAACAAATTCATTAATAGAATTACTAAAAACTAAATTTAATTACATATTTAATAATTATATGTTTTATGTTGCTGTTGAAGGTATTAAAGGACAAAATGCTAATGATAATGTTATATACTTACAAAAACCAGCAGATATAAAAAAAGAAATAGAAGATTTAGAAAAAAAATTATATACAGATTCTTCATATAGTAAATATGAGGGTTTGATAATATTAGCTGGAAGTAGATTACAATTAGGTATATCATTAAAAAATGTAGATATTGTTGCTTTATTTACACATATTACTGCTTCTGATGCGATATATCAAATGATATTTAGAAGTATGACTGAAATTGAAGATGATATTGAATGTGATGGTAAAAGTTATTGTGGTAGAAAAAATTATGGATTTATGGTTGATTTAAATCCACAAAGAACATTATTTACTATCGATTATTTAACTGATATGTATTTAGATAATGATAGATTTAAAGGTCAAAATAAAGATGAAAAACAAAAAATAATAGCGGATTTAATCAATATAGATAAACATAAATTCATAGATAGATATAATAGAGAAGACAAAAAAGGTTATGAAAATTATGTAAAAGAATTTTTTGGAAAATTATACAAAGCATGGGATGCTAAAACTGAAAATATACAACGATTGTTATTAGCCAGTAATATTTTTGATGATGATGATATTGATTCTCTGGACTCTCAAATTATACATTTATTAAAAATTGGAAATAATAATCAAGAAATAAAAATAGATAATAAACCGCAAAAACGAGCTGTTACCAAACCTGAAAATGAAGTTCCACGTGGTAAAAATAGAGGTAAGGTAGAAAAAGAAGAAGAAGAAGAAAAAGAAAAAGAAGAAGAAAAAGAAGAAGAAAAAGAAGAAGAAAAAGAAAAAGCAAAACAAATAAATGCATATTTATTTGCAGAAATAATATCAATTTTATCTTTAATTACATCATATACAGATAAGGAAGGAAATGATTGCATATTTAAATTAGAAAATAAAGAAAATTTTGTTTATGAATTAAAACAAATTATAGAAAATGTTATTGATAATGATCGTAATATAAAAGAAATTTTTTTACATACTTTACTAAAAAGAATGAATTTAAAATATAGTAATAATGAAGAAGAAGAATTATATAAAATGAAAAAAAAATTTTTTAAAAAATAAAAAAAAAAGAATAAATTAAAAAAAAAAAAAAAAAAAAAAAAAAAAAATAAAAAAAATAAAAAAAGAAAAAATAAATAATATAGAAAAAAAAAAAAGAGGTGGTAATTTATTGGAATTAAACAAGCAAATACTATTACGAAAATCTAAAATCTATTCTATTAAAGAACCAGATGAATTATTAAAATATATAAACGATAATTTAAAACCTAAACAAGTTGAAAAAAAAGAGCGCGGTGAAGTATTTACACCTATGACACTCGTAAATGAAATGTTGGATACATTACCAAAAGAAGTGTGGAAAAACCCTAATTTAAAATGGTTAGACCCAGCAGCAGGTATGGGTAATTTTCCAGTTGCTGTATATATGAGATTAATGGAAGGTCTTAAAGATGTTATAAAAGATGAAGAAAAACGTAGAAAACATATATTGGAAAATATGCTTTATATGGTTGAATTAGATGATACAAATATATTTATGATGAAAAAGATATTTTGTGGTAAATTAAGTAAATCGAGTAAAAAAGGTTATGCACTTAATATATTTGAAGGTAGTTTTATTGATTTTAAGCATTTTAAGAAAGTTAATATAGAATTAAAATTCGATGTTATTTTAGGCAATCCTCCATTTCAATATAAAGAAGAAAATAAGCAAGCACGACCGATATGGCATTTATTTATTAAAAGGTCATATGAAGAATTATTAAAAGATAAAGGTTATTTACTATTTGTTCATCCATCAGGTTGGAGAGATATAGATGGAATTACAAGATTTATTTATAATTATATTAAAGAAAATAATTTAATTTATTTATCAATGAATGGTTTTAAAGATGGGCAAAGAGTTTTTGGAGTAGGAACTAATTTTGATTATTATTTAGTTCAAAATATAAAAACTAATGACAATATAACTATTATAAGCGATATTGATAGTGAAGAATATAAGATAAACTTAAATGATTGGGATTTTATACCAAGTGGTAAATTTAGCTTATTTCAAAAATTATTAACTAATAAAGAAAAAGTAAATGTATTATACGATAGAAGTATGTATGGAACAGATAAAAAATGGATAATAAATAAAAAAACAATATACCCTTGTATTTATTCTATTACACAAAAAGATGGATGTAAATTTAAATATAGTAAAGAAAAAAAAGGTCATTTTGGAATACCAAAAGTTATTTGGTCAAATGGAGCAGGAACATACCCTATTATTGATGAAAAAGGTAAATACGGATTAACACAATTTGCTTATGCTATTGTTGATGATAAACAAAATCTGCAAAAAATTAAAGATGCTATGAGTAGTGAACGATTTATTAATTTAATGAAATATTTAGCTTTTAAAGAAGATAATAAATATAATTACAAAATAATAGCATTATTTAAAAAAGATTTTTATAAATATTTTTTATCTAAAAGAGATAATAAATCAGTATCATTACCAAAAAAACACAAATCAAATAAATTAAACAAACGCAATAAATCTATTTAAAACCTTGTATGAAATCATCCATATTCTTTGTTCCCATACTTGAATTGCAATTCTGGCAAATGGGTTCAAGATTGATATTATTACTTCACCACCATTAGCATCTGCAATAATATGTCCGCAATTTAAAGACATTTAGCCTTACCAATGTCTTCACCAATATGAGTATTCCATACAAGTTTTTTAATAGCTGCCGGAATAGCCTTCTTTTTCTTGGGTTTTTCATATAAATGTCATGATATTTTCAATAGTATTATTTTTTTTTAGAATTATGTGTGTAATTATCATATATAAAAAATATTTGACATATATCTAATAATCAATTAAGTAATAAAATTTTGATAGTAATTGTATCTAAAACGATACACATGTACCATAATACTTAAAACCATTATAATGTTTTTCTAAATCTTCATTTATCTTATCTTTATTATTATTATAATTTGTAATAGGAAACTGTCCTAATTTTTCATCTATTTTTATATTTTGTTTTTCAGCATTATAAAGATTAGTATAATACAATTCAATTTCCCAATCATCACCATCACCATCCCATCCTTGATCAATACAATTTGTTGTTTCAATTGGTATCAATGGTTCATCTCTTTTATCTAATAATTTAGTAAATGTTGCCATTCCGATTATCTTATTATCATTTGAATTATTACATAAAAACCATAAGATATCACCCTCTTTTATTTTTAAAGCTGCATTTTTAACTACATCTTTTTTCCCCGCTTTCAATCCCCAGAAATGAAATTTGCTATTTTTAAAGTTTTTCCCATCTGCAACTTTTAATATCCAATGATTTTGCTGCATACAATTCTCAATATAAAATCCAGAGGTCATTATTGCTGCTTCTTGGATTATTGTATTCGTTTCCTTTGAGAAGTGTTGTTTTGATGATTTTTATCAGAAACTCAAGATTTTTGTATGATAATTATTTATACATACCAAATCAATTTTTATATAAATAGTACATATTCTCTCTTAGATAAATATGTACTATTTTATATAAAAATGATATCATCCAATGTAAAGTTGTCTTCAAAAACACAAGATGTCTACTAATGATTCCTACTGTACAAAGAACGTAAAGGGTAACCGCAAAGTCGTTACCGCAAATTATTGTTTAAAAGCTGTTTTCAAAATTCCGGATGGACTTGATCTTGAAGACAAAAATGTCGTCGAAGAATGGTTTGTAGATGGACAATACTTCAATATTATTTACACAGATGGTCGCACAGAAATAATAAATTGGGAATGGGATGCAAATGATGATCGTGCCGAGTATTATTGTCCAGATGAGGAAATTGAAAATGCCGAAGATTATAATATAGAGTATTCAGAAGATGAAGGATATGATGCTAAATAATTAATATTTTGTATGTTTAAAGTGTATATATATATTGAGTACATAATTTTATTTTTATTTAATTTTAAAGATTATGTACTAAAATAAAAATTGATTGCAATAAGCAATATAAGTAACATTATATTATCATGAACGATTACTATCGTGTCAATGATATAGAAAGCAAACTCAGTCTCATTGTTAGAAAACCACAAGAAGGTAAAACATTTATATGCATTAAGAATATTGTGGAAGATATTAAAAATATTCATATTGTTTTAACTATGAATACTTTGCAGTCTGGAATACAATTTTTTGGAAGAATGGAAGAAAAAATAAGTCCTAATAATATTATAGTATTTAATAGTAATAAAAAAACAGCAGGTAAATGCCTTCATGCAAAAGAAGTCGCAGACATATGGACACATATAGAAAATAATCCAATAAAAGTTATAATATGCTGCGCTCATAATAAAAGGTTTAGTAGTAGTATTCCTAATATATTAAAAAATTATCCACATTGGTTTAAGCGTCAATTTAAAATTCATATTGATGAAGCTCATAAATATATTCCAGAAAATCGCGATTATGTTAGATTATATAATGAATTAGATATAGTTGAATCAATTATAGGTTATAGTGCAACACCTGATGGCATATGGACAAGTAAAAAATCAGATATTTTATTTCATAAAATATTAATTCGTGATATTGAAAAAGAATTGCAAATGATTCGTTCACCTTATTATTTTGGTGTAAAATGCTGTGATTTTAAAGTATTTGAGGATGAAGAAAAATTGAATCATGATAAACTTATTGAACTCGCAAATATAAGCTTAGATATACCTGAAAACTCATTTGAAAGAGCTAATATGAAAGAAACAAAAATAAGCACTTGGTATAACGAATGTTTTCCATTTAATCTTGGCAATGAATTACTATTATTAAGTTATATTTCTATATTATTACCAAAAATAGAAATTTCAAATAATTCATTTAGTTATCACTTTATACCTGCATATATTCGTAAAGTAACACATTACGAAATTGTAGAAATAATTTTAAAGAATTTTTCAACTGCAAATGTGATTACTATAAATGGAAATGGATATGAACTATATAGAATGAATGATTTAACTAATACAAGTTATCAAGTAAATTCAAGTGACAAAATTCATAAATTATATACTAAGGTTACTGAAATAAATACTAAGGATACTGAAACAAGAGAATATATAAAAGAACATAAATTAAATTTAGGAGAACCATCCGATATGATACAATTATTGATTAAAGATTATAAAAATAATCCTACATTTATTACAGGTTATCAATGTGTTGGTATGAGTGTTACTCTTATTAACGAAACTCTTGGGAATTTTGATAGTGTTATTATGGCTCACCAACATTACAATAAAGATATTGTGTATCAATTGTGTAGATTTCTATGCAATTATATGCAGTGGTCACCTGAAAATAAAAGACAAATAAAAAAAACTAAGTTTTATTCTTTAACAAAAGAAGTAAAAGAAATTTGCCTAGGATACGAAGAGCATGTTGAAAATATTTCAGATAATTTTGCAGGGAAAAATGTATCTTTATGTGAAATAAAAGGTCTTGAACCAGAAAAACCAACGGAAAAAGAATTAAAAAATATAGATTTAAAATCGATTACTCTTAGTAATCCTGATAACATTTGGAAAAAGTTTAAAGTATATGATGGAAACGATGTTGATATGTGGAATAAAACTTCTAAGTACTGTAAAGAAAATACGAAAAGAGAAATTTGCAAAAAATCAATACCAAAAATAGTAAACGGATATTACGAATGTTCAACAACTAGTAAAGTTTATAAACATAGTACTAATGATATCGAAAAATTAAAAAAGCAATCTTGGTGGAGTACTTTTCAACTAACAAAAGATAATTTATCATATGTAAGAATATTTGTGGGATATGATGATTTAAATGACCCAAATGAATATACTATATTTGTAAAATGTGTTTTGTTAGAAGATAAAGAACATAACAAAAATATATTGTATAAATATTATAAAAAATAATTAAAAAGTTTAAAAGGCCCTTTTTCATTATTTTTTTGATATTTAAGATGTAACCATTATTATCATTGTGATATTATAATATGCTTATAAAATGGCTAAAAATAAAAATTCAAAAAAATTCTAAAAGTATTTGAAAAAAAAAAAGACGACGATGCGTCGCGCGTCGTTTTCAAAAAACGTGGTGTGATTTCAATATATTTAAAGATAATTTCTTGATTATATATAATAAGGATGGAAAACGACGCGCGAAAAAGGCACAAATGTGACCTATGTAATTACTCAACAAATCGTAAATATGACTTAAAAAGACATCAAAATGCTATACATAACTTACGCGTGCCCGCGAAATCAGAAAAAAGTTTGCCCGAAACAAATGTTATGCCAAAAAAAACAAATGTTATGCCAAAAAAAACAAATGTTATGCCAAATAAAAAAAATGTTATGCCAAATGAAAATATGTGTAAAAAATGTAATAAGGTTTATAAAATTAAAAAAAGTTTAATAGAACATGAAGAAAAATGTAAAGGAGTTGACGAGTTAACATGTCCTAGATGTATGATAAGTTTTTCTAATAGACATAATAAATCAAATCATATAAAAAGAAATACTTGTAAACCAAGGAGTATAATACATGCGAGAGTTCCAAATCCTCAGAATATAGAACCAGCAAATAATATAGATACACAAATAAATAATATAGATATAGATAATCAAACAAACAATATAGATAATCAAACAAATATACAAAATCAGCATATTAATATTTATGTTAACAATTATGGAAAAGAAAGAACTGATTATTTAGATTATGATAAAATGCTAGCAATCTTCAAAAAGGTTTATAATATTCCAACATTACTCACAAAAGAAATTCACTTTAACGAAGAGTTTCCAGAAAATAATAATATTAAATATCATGATACCAAAAATTGTTTAATTAAAGAAGATGATGAATTTATTTATAAGAATCTTAATGTGTTAATTAAGGAACTAATCAAAAATAAAGGACGTATAATGCAAAACTTTGCAAAACAAAACAAAGACGAAATATGTGTCGATATGGATTTAAAAATATATGAACAAATAATTCAACAACTAATATCTCTGGTATTACTTACGGAACCCCAAGAACATTATAAAGAACAAATAGAGAATATCAGAGATTTAATAAACAATAGCAGAATAAAAATGGAGGAAATGGAAGAAGAAATGAGTACATAATTTTATTTTTTAAAGGATTTTATAAACTTTATAGAATTTAAGAGATTTTATAGATTATGTACTCTTTTTTTATTGCTTTTAATTAGATAATATGCCAAATAGTCCACCAAGAAAAGCTTCAAGTCCAAGAAAAGCTTCAAGTCCAAGAAAAGCTTCAAGTCCAAGAAAAGCTTCAAGTCCTAAAAAAGAAAGTCCAGAATTAGAAAGTCCAGATATACAAGAAATTGATAAATATATTAGCGAGAAATTAAGAAGTGTAAAAAGGAGAAAAAAGCAATTATAATGGTAGGTGGTCCCGGTAGTGGAAAAACATCCGGACTAAATGTATTGATAAATATGTTAAAAAGGAATAAAGATGATTTTGTATCAATAGACCCAGATGATATATTAAAAATTTATTTTAATTCTAATAGAAAGTATTATCATAAAGTTGAGCCAATTAATAATGCTTTATATGAAAAAGCATTAAAAGGTAATTATAATTTAATATTTGATAGAACAGGCACTAACTATGAAATTTATTATAATACAGTAATTAAAAAAATAAAAGAAGCAGGATATAATATAGTATTATGTATTGTATATAACAATTATTACAATGTACATCCAAGATTAAAGAAAAGAGAAGCTGAAACTGGTAGAGCCGTAAATGATAAGTATGCTAGAAATTCTTATAGAGATTTAACATTTAATATACCTAAATATATTAATTTAAATTGTGATGATTCAGATGATATTTTTGTTTTTGACAATACATTATCATCAATTGAATTGATTTATAGATCGCAATGTGAAAATGGAAAAAAAAAGTTACTATTAATAATTTACTCTAATATATTCTCACTCATCAAATCAAGTTTTAATTTCATAATTGCACCCAATTGTCTAATAAGAATATCTAAATTAACTGTATCTAAACAATTATTATACTTTTCACATTCCATATTAGCAAGTTTATCTTGCTGTTGCTTAGTTAAATTTCTTCTTTGAAAATTAAAAATCTTATTAAACTGCTTGTAAAACGCTTTATATTCAAAGATACAATCATAATATTGAATAATCAATACATCAATATTCGCATCTGTCGTGACACAGAATTTATTATAATATGTTGTAATTTCATTGGTATATATATCAATTTCACTATAATCACATTTTAGTACATTACACAATAGCTTGCTTCTCGTTTCATATAAATCATTAATACGCTTAATTTGTTTATATTTATCTTTTAAATATCGTATTTCATTTCCTAAACAATCAATACTATTAAAATTTGTAATAAAGAATTGAATATAATCATCAATAGATATATAATCACATTCGCTAACAAAGTGACTTGTGCTTCCACATTTATAACATTCATTGTTAGAAGTTCTCAATTCATTTTTAAGAAACTTAATAGTTTCTCCATTTAATTCTTCTTGATTATATGAACCACCTCTTACATTATCAATACCATATATAGCCATATATTCTTTAACATACCTATCTTCTTCAAATGGAGAACTATTTTCTATTTGTTTAATTACAGACAAAGGTTTATATTTTTTAGTCCAGAAGGAACCAATCCCTTCTAAATGTTCTTGGTATCTTTCTTTAACAGTTCTATTTGTTTTTCCAATATAAAATTTATTATCATTTAGCTTTAAGATGTAAATAGTAGTTGTCATTGTTATAATTAATTAATCATATAAGATAATCATTTTTTATATGTATTTGATGGGATAAATATGTTCAGCTAATAATAAAAAGTGATAACATTTCTTTTAACAAATCATCTTAAAAGAAAGGGTATGGTGTAGCATATCTGTATATGGAAAGACATTGATACCGAATTTGAAGATTTAAATTAAAAGAAATAGCAGAGCTAACCTGCGCAAGATTAAAGTATCAAATACTTTCTATATATTAGAGTAAAAAGGAGCAATAGTGCATGTTCATACAGAAGGCAATCTGCCAAGAAACCGAAAGGTGGAATCGCTGATAGCATGTATTACCTTAGTAACGGGCTACTAAATATTTTTTCACTTTTTTTTGACAAAAAAATATATCAATATAATATAAAATGAATTATTATTTGGATAAGACAGTGACTATTAATGGAACGCGTGTAGTAAATGGTTCAGTAATTAATATTTAAATCAGAAAAAACATTTAATACTTATACGGATTTAATTGAATTAACATCATTAGTTGATTCAAATAAAGAAATAAAGGATGTTTATGTTCCAGGAAATTTAATTATAAGAGAATATGAAGATATTAACTTAAATGTAATGGGACATTATGATATGTGTGAAATTATTACATTAGAATAATAAAGAGTATTAGCCGGATTTGGTAATAACAGTTTTAGGATCTATGTTAAGAGTTCTTAAAATTTTTTTGAGAAAACCCATATTAAAGTTTGCTACTTGACAATTCTCATATTCTTTAATTACATTATCTTTTACAGACAATCTTTGCGCTAAGTCTTTTTGTGAAAAACCCATAGCTGCTCTACCATTAGTAATAGCAAGCGAATATTCACGAGTCATTTTGTTTAGCTTAGGGATATCATCTTCCATTAATCTCGTGAGCTCTTTATTACCAGCAGGTCTTGGTGTATTTTCTTTTTTTATGATTTCTTTGGGCTTTTTTGTAAATACAACAGGTTCCCAGTCCTGATAATTGACAGAAGTACTATTCATTTTATTAATATATAATATAAAAACTTATATCAATTTTTACGTTATAAAGAGAATACATATGTGCTATTCTTAATAAAAAATGATAGCACCTTATATAATATATCTTACAATATAAGGATGTATTCTTATAACGTTTTCCCCCTCGGTGTCCTGACAATCGGTCAAATTGATAAAGGTCAAGCAGTTCTGGATGATATTTCGCGAATTGTGGATGATAAAAATAACAAGAACGAATTGTTGTCACTCTCCAATAAGTTCTTTACATTGATTCCGCATATTTCAGAAAAATTAAAAGTTATTAACACTCGCGAAGATATTAACGAGAAAAACGAGCTACTCGAATATATGCGCGGGGTATCCAATAAAATCTAATGAAGATACTTAGATATAGCCGCCAATGCACTTATTTCTCCCTTTTTAGGTAAAGGCTTCAACTTTATAAGTTTTGTGTTTTTTATGTTTAAAGAATCATAATTAATATTAGCAATACATTTCTTCATATTGATAATTATAAAAATAAACGTAATAATCATTTTTTATTCAAATTTAATAAGTTTATCTAAGAAATTTTGAGAAGCCTCTTCTGTTAATTTATAGTTTTTGAGTATATATAGAATAGTTCTACATTCTACTTGTGTTATCTTGCGGCCATCAAATATTTTCATCAATAATTTATTAGAATCGTCAATAGAAATACGACCATCACCCTGTCCTTTTATCAACTCATCTGCTGTTTCTAATAAACCGGCATCAAAATTAAGACCATCGATAACCTTATAATAACTAACTTTATTTTCCATCTTTATAATAATCAAAGAAAACTTTTAAATAGAAAAGGCGTATTTTTGATGACCGGCATATTATTCAAAAACTCACTGAGAGCATAATATGTAATAGCAACCATAGCAAGACGTCCATTATTAAGTTCTTTGAGTTCTAGGTCGCGTTTAGTTCTAGGGTCCTTATTAACATATAGTTTAAGAGGGTCAAAACCAAGATCACCCGGAATAGTATCCTTTGTATATTCTTTATTTAGCCCAATAGATTCAATAGTTGCAGTAAATACAATAATAGCCATAAAGAATACAGGGTTAATCTTATCAAGACCGCCATTCAAAATAGAAGGGGCTTTACCATTAAATGAAAGCATATCCATTTTGTTAGCAAGTTTAGATAGATAAGGATGATAAATCTCTGACAAAGGCCATCCAACACTTGCGAGCATAGCAAGACGACCGTGTTTAATTTCAGCTTCGCGATATTTCTTCAAAGTACTGATGTCCACCGAACAATTAAATGGGTCAAAGCCTTTATTTCCAACCAAAACAGAAGCTTCGCCATCGGCCAAAATAGAATTCTTATCAAGAAGCCCCCAGTTAATAGCGTTTCTTACAAATAGATTACCGCCATTTTGTTTACCAAATTTGTTAATATTAACAAGTCTTTCAAACTCAGGGTAATCAATCATATTATCATTATTCATATCAGCAACCTCCATATAATTATTTTTACCATAGTAGCTATTTAGTTCGGTAATATCAATTGACCCCGATTTATCCTTATCAATATCATTGAACACTCTCGTATCAATAGCTTTTTTCTGCATTTTACATACATCTTTTACTGAGCGTGATTTTAAAACAGGTAGACTACTAATTTGGGTGAAACAAGAAGCGTAGCAGACTAGTGTACCCATCAACACATAACGAAACATTTTTATATATATAATTAATTAAATTCTTAAATACTTTATGATGATATATGGTCTATATATATATCATTACGTAATGAATATGCTGAATATGGTTTAAATTTACGCCCAAATAAACATGGACTATTCATTAGATGAGTTAATTCATTTTCGGATATATATACATAATTTTTCAATTCATTATGGGAAACATATTTATAATTCATGCCTTCCCAATTAGCGAATGTAGTAGCGTATTCGGGTGGTTCGTTGTAATAAGTAGCTATTATTTCATTATCTAAATTATTATTAAAGACACGTGCTAAAAAAGTTAAATAACATAGTTCATCGGGGGCATATGAATTATTAAACCATACTAAATAATTAAGAGTATTATGATTATAAACGTGTTTATAATAATTTGCCCCATTAATTAGCAATATACTATGTTTTTTATTTAAAATACACCATTGCGATGCTTTATTAAGATATTTTATATCAATATATTTAAGTGCTTCGCGACAATCAGGAAGACATTCATCTCTGTCAGCAATATGAAAATACGAAAACTTACTATCTAATATATTATAAATATATTCAAACGATTTAAAAGGTATACATGAACCCGAAAGAAATATGAAATGAGTATTATCGGCATCTATTAACGCCTCCTTTAACATATAATTTTGCGCCTTTACAATAGAAATATCAGCATATTTAGTATTAATTATATTTTTAACCTTATACTTGTCAAAGTACCCCAAATTTTCATCAATTTTATAATGAATATAGATATTATATTTAGATTTATCTACATTTTTAAAAAATTTATACCATATACTTTTATGATTTATAGTGCTGTATATTAAAAATATAAATGCTAATTTATTCATTAATTATAATATATAAATTGTATTTTTATATATCTTACAAAAATAATTAGTGCTCTCGGGGAGACTCGAACTCCCAATCTTTGGCTCATAAGACCAACGCTTTAACCGATTAAGCTACGAGAGCGCGTAATAGGAGCCCGCTCCCATTACATATTATATAATATAATAAATCCTTATATAATTTTATTAAAATTTACAGCCCGATTTAATAGGATTAATGCGTTGAGTTTTCATTAAATCATTATCATTTACAGATTCAAGTAGACTACTATCTAACCTATTTGAATAAGCATTATTTTTTTTAGGCATCTTTGTAATACCACATTCATCAATGCTTGGCGATGATTGATATATCATGCCGACATTACCATTATTACGAGCAGCAGCAGAGTTTTCAAATGGTTTTCTAGTAGTCATTTCAACATCAGAAGCATCTTTGTTGATATTCATATTACCCGGATTTGGAGTGTGACCGGCGGCAATCATAATTAGCTCGCGTGTATCATCAATTTCCGCGTTCTCTTCTGCTGTTCTATCTCTTTGACGATGTTCATTAATAGCACCAGCGATACCATATTCGTTCGTATCTGATAAATATTGTTTTTGTGTATTTTTAAGTTCAATTTCTTTATTAATATATCCCCCGAATAAACCGTCTAACATACCTCCTATAAATCCATAAGGTGATTTGCCAATAAGTGTTGTTTCCTTAACGGTAGTTTTAGCAACAATTTCAGGGTCATATACGGATACACTATATGTAACACCTCCTATATTGCGCACAGTATCAATAGGTTTAACGGTTTCGCGAATTGTTGTTTTTGCGTCATCATCGGAAATAGTATAACCACCATCGGTAGCTCTTATATTAGTATACCCACTATCGTGTATTAATGTTTCTTTGACAGTAGTTTTAGCTTGATCTGTTATAGTAGAGTAAGTTTCCTTATTGCCAACCAAATTAGTCATTTCACTATCATGCACAGTTGTTTCTTTAACAGTAGTTTTCATAATATGATTATCAGGATCATATATTGTAGCTTTTTCTGGTATTTGTATACTTGGATTACCAACTCCTCTTTCAGATTCAACAGTATATTCCTTCATAGTATATTTTAATGCATCAACAACTGGTGATACAATTGCTTTTACGATACTGGTTACATTTGAAACAACAGTATTAGTTTCTGTACTCGCGCGCTCATTATTATAGGTTATTACATTACCTTTGCCATAATCATCGCTTAAACCAGCATTAGCATCATTTAAAGATACAACACCCTGGTAATCAACGTGAGATTCTTGACGTGTAGTTGGACGAATATTTTGTGCGGGACGCAAAGAATCCTTGTTTACAGCACCAGTTGTTTTCAACCACATGTCTTCATTTTGTTCATATACAGTATCAGGGCGATTTTTATCAAGTGGCATTTGTACACCTCGTTGGTCAGGTCCTTTAATATGTCCTTTGACAGGTATTTTGAAAGTAGATTCTTTTTGATTAATTTTACTTCTTAATTCATTTAAATTTTTAGGTCGCGCTAATGTATTGGTTTCAGTTTGATGAAATCCGCCAACACCCCCGGATTCGTAACCCTGGTTTAACCCCGGACCTACTTTAATTTGTTCTATCGGAAAAAAATTATTAGCCTTTTCCTTGAAATCCAAACGAGATTTGAAAAAATCATCATTATTTTTCATACCACATATATTACCACCGCTATTAGCCTGGGGTTTAAACATACACGGGACTTCTTTTTTGGTTTGCCAGAATTGATTGCCCCCTGTTCTATTATCAAGAAACGGGGACATGGAATCTAAATTAGTATTTTGTGTGATATTTTTACGTAAAAAAGGTGTCATATTGCTATGTGTAAACGACGCTCTGTCAATTTTATCACCAGATAAAGATTGTATATATTGTTGATTATTACTATTATCGGGGACAGTATAATTCATTTTTTTAAACATATCCGAAGTAGCGGGCATTGTTACAATACCTGTATCAAATGGGGTTTTTGCCCTATTATACATATTATCACTTCTATTTTGTTCATCTTGCTTAACTTTATTCCAATATGTAGAATCATAAATATTTTTCATTGATGGTATATCGGTGGATAATTCCATTATTGACCTCTAATCAATAAAGGATAAAAAATACATTAATATATACAACATTATATTAGTTTTTGCAAGAAACACCCGTATACATAGAACCGTAGGGATATCCAGGTGTATATAATTTGTTATCTTTATTACACATCTTCCAATCTTCTAATCTATTCATGTCACCGCCATTATTTGGTTGGAACATAGATTGGTCAAATGGTTCTTCGATACATGGTACATGATTATCCTTAGCAACCATTCTATAATTTACAGGTATTCTATCAAAACATTCTATGGCTCTTTCTTGTGGGTCAAAACATAACCATTCCCATCTATTTATACCAGTTTCTTTTAAGGTACATGGCGGATTAGATAAACGGGTATCCTCGCGGGGAGCAGTGCACGCGCGAGGGTCGGTATTACCTCTTATAAAACAACCAGATTTTTCGTATTTACCAGGTATATATTCGTCGGCATTACATTTGGTATTTTTATAATTAAGACCACGTAATTCACTTGAATCATCAACAGCCTTTTTCATAGAGCAAGTATTTTGACCATAGTTCTGATATCTTAATGATGGATCACCTGGTATATCTTGTGAACAATCATTACAATCATTATATGGTGATTCTAATTGATATAAACCGGGACCAACAGTTCTTCTTAATTTTTCTTTATAGCTACAACTATCATAATTTAATCGCGTATCTATATATTTATCCATATCTAATAAAATCATATATTATTTTATATATTAAATAAATAGATATGTTGTTGTTAGTTGAAAAATTCAATAATCAAGATGAAAACTCAAAATATAATTCAATGGAAACAATTTATTTATATTTAAATGGATATAACCCAGAATACTTATACCGATGGACAGTTATAGATAATATATTTATAGCTGTACTTTATATAATAACATTGCTAATATCCGTTGGAGCAGCATATTTATCATTTTCTTGCAAATGGGGCGGAATGGTTGATAATATAATTATTAGAATATTATTTGCATTTGCTGCTTTTATGTTGGGTCCGATATATTTATTATATTATCTCATATTTAATTACTTTGGAAAATTATGTTAAAAAAATAATTAGCATTTATTATAATCTATTTTGGGGGGCATAGGTACTTCGCGATACATTATAGATTGACATGCCGGTAAATGAAGCATTGACGTGTCAATTGGTTCTGTTTTATCATTTTTGATAATGCCGTCATCTGTTGGTAAATATTGGTTTGTATTGCATTTAGATACTATTCTTGTTTGGCCACGTAATTCACTATCGAGATCTACTAAATTGCCTTTTATGTGCGATACAGCAGTGCCTCCAATAAATCCCAATTGATGTCTGCATTTATTAGTGTGTTCATATCTGTAAGGAGATAGTAAATATTGTAAAGTGCTCACATTACCTTGTAATTCTTGTTTATATGAACAATTATCGTATGTTGTTCTATTAAAACTCATATCTTCTATAATATAAGATTTTTTTAATTATGTTGAAATATTGTTTTTTCTACCCCCCCAATTGCAGTTTTTATTGAATTCGGCTCTATTTATATAAGAGCGAGTATCCTCACCTCCGTTAACCCATATAGGTACGATATTTTCATGATTTTGTACATCTTTTACACAATCAAGTAAAGGCATCATATTATTCATTTCTTCTTCCATAATTTGTTTTCTACACTTAACCGTATTAGTATCCTCCCCTTCTATTAACTCCAATTCTTTACCGATATGTGTTTTACCACATCTAAGATTGGGACCCGATGTAAATATACGACTAAACAATTGTATTTTACATTTATCATGAGTTAGCATAGAAGGGTCATTTCTTAAAGATGAATAATTATCAATTAAACAATCGTCGGCTAAACCATAGCCTGGGCGCCCTCTTAGATTGGTGTGATTTAAATACATATCAGCCATTCTTACATGTGGACTAGTACAATCAACGGGATTATTAGGATATATATTATATCCCTCTATTTTTTTGTTATGTAATTCCTTAGCAACTTTCCAACAACTATCATTGCATATATTAGTTGAGCCATCAAAAGTATTATTACTCATTATCTATCTATTCTTAAATAATATATAAAAAAAATTTATTTATAGGTTAAATGTTTAGTTTTATATTTTTCCAACATATCATAATTAATGTCTAGTTTAATATTATCATATTCTTTTTTATACGTTTTATCTAAATTATAATTAGTATATTCGTGCACATCCCAATAGTTTTTATTATTACTATGTCCAACTACTTCATTAACATCACTATCTTTTTTATATAATTCATTAAATGTCTCGTCGTTTGTTATTTTCACCCCATTTAAGTCGTTTTTAACAATCTTTTTATACGTTAACAACTTTTCAATATTATCGGGCATTTTAGAATATTTATTATATTCTATTTTGCTTTCATTAGTATCATCATCATTTACCTGATGAGAATAAGTTATACTGATTTTTTCCTTCATTTAAATATTAAAAATATTATTTATTTATATAAAAATAGAATTCTTAGAAAAAAAAGGGTTTACGAAAATTATTCCAAAGACTAAATTTGTACACTATTTTTGATATCGTTATATAAATTATTATAGCATTTTGAAATATTGCCTTCTTTACACGATGGTCCTCTATTGTAAAGCCAATCTCCTAGTTTTTCTCTATTATTAGGTATGGTAGTTGATGGAACAGTATAAAATTGTCTATCTAATGTTGATTTATCGTATATATCATCGGCATTTCTAAATATTTTTTCATAAAAGTATTTATTAATATTTTTATTAATATTTTTATTATGTATAGAACACGCACCATATTCTTGATTTCCTTTTTTTGTAGTTAATATGTTGGGATTCATAAAAGGATTATTTCCAGTCGGTTTGATACATTTTTTATTATCTACTATATCTAAATCATTTAAGTCTAAATACTTTTCTATTTTCTTATTTTTATCATATTGATAATTAATAATTAATATTGAAACTATCATTATAATGATAATAAATAATATATATCGCGTATCATTAAATACCAGGGTACATATTAACCCGACAAATATAATTGCTCTTATAATAGCATTAATTTTTTCTTCAATTGTCATGTTTATATCTGGTATAATTATAGGATTCATTAATTCAGATATATTGTCTAGCCAAAACATTTTGTTTATTACTCTAAATATTTACATTATTTTTATTCATCAGAAACTTCTTGGTTCTCTTGTCTACGTTTAGCCAATTTAGATTTTAGTTTATTTGCGGCCATCGCTTTTCTATACGCATTTTTATTGAAACCAGCTTTGCTACCAGCTTTGCTACCAGCTTTGCTACCAGCTTTTTTTCCTTTATCTCCACCCATCATATCATTAAATGCACCCATGCCTTCTTTATTATTCATCATATTATTCATCATGTTCATCATATTCATCATATCTTTTTGTTGATTATTACCTTTATTTCCTGGATTTCCTCCAAATAATCCAGGCATCGTAGAAGCAAATTTCATGGCGTCTTGTAATAGATTTTCTTGTTTCAATTCACCATTTGATATCTTCGTAGCCATTTTTCTACTAACATTTGAGATGAGATCACTAAAACCGCTATCAGGATCTCCAATAGCTTGTAGCAAATCACCTTTATCACCCATTGATTGTTGCAATTTATCAACATCAACATCCTCCAAGATTTCTTTTGCTAATTTACCGAGCATAGTATCTTCCATTCCAGCCATATTTACACCACTTTTAGTTTTGATATTCTTCTTTTTTAACTCATTTAATCTCAATAAAAGAGTTTTATGTTGTTCATTTTCAATACCCTCGTATAATTCTTCTTTAAATGATTCTTGTAGTATAGAAACGTATTTCTTGACTTGTTCTTCATTTAACTCATTTTTAAATAAATAAAACACACTTATAAAATGATGACACAAGTAATCATCTTTAATTATTGTACGAATATTTGATATAGATATACTTTGATATAATTCAACATCTTTGACTTCGTCCATTTCAAACCATTCGCCAATTTTATCTTCTTCAACCTCAATGTAAGTTTTCCATACCTCTTCTGGTAATTTATTTACATATACAATATACTCGTCTGACGATTTGTCAAGGGTAACATAATTATTTTTAATAGATTTTGTAATAGTCTTCGCTAATTCATAATTTGTATTATCTTTATCGTCATCTTTTATTACCTTCGCTGTTTTTTTAAGTCTTTTAATGAGGTCTATATAATACTGATTAAAGACATATTGATTTGACATTTTTCCTATATTATATAAAAATATTGGTGATATTCCTTATATGTTTTCATTAGTCAAATTTAATATTATCTCTTAATTTTTTAAGTTCATCTAATGAAGGCATTTTCTTTCCTTCACTTTCTGATATTGCTACACTACCGACTTCATCAGATATATTCTTATCATTAGTAATATAATCCCAATTATACCCTTTGTCACCACATTCAGCCTTATTTTCTTCATCAATGGACGAAAACGTATCTGAAAAATTAAAACCACTTAATACAAACGCTGATGGTTCATCTGGATTTTCTTTAATATCTAATGGTTTTGTTGCATTCATATCATCTATATCTTGGTTATTCTTAGTTGGTCTTTCAATGCGAGTACTCTGCCCCCCACACAATATTCCCCTACCAGGCATTATCAAATGATCAAAAACTTCCTTCCCATACAACATTTCCTTTGAAGGCATTAACATAAATGCTGGCACCGAATGTATTTTTTTTTCTATTTCTATATTTTCCGAAATTAAATCATTTATACAAACCAGCTTAATTTTCTTATCCTTATCATATCTTTTTATATTATCTATTAACATGTTACAATGATTACATTGAGGGCTATAAAATAAAATCATCTTAATTATAAATAAAAAAATAAATATACTCTTATATACGAATCTCTTAATTAAACCTTTTTAAATATACACCATCTATTAAAGAAACTAAACTTCTTCTGTACCGGGTCCTTATCCAATTCCATGACAATTTTATGGATAGCCTCCTTATCACTATCATCGTCTGGGATTTCTGATTTAATTTTATTGAAGTATTCAGAGAACAATTCGCTTTCTACTAATTCTAATTTATGACTTTTACATTTTTCAACTAATAATTCATATGATACTAAATATTCTGGTATAAATTTGCTTGTTGATTCGATAAACACGTCAATCTTTTTATTATATCTATCAGTTGCATCCTTATTATATCTTCTAATAATCGCCCAAATAGGTACCTTGTTTTTAATATCAATTTCAGTATTTTTAACACCTTCAATCATATCTCCTCCATTACCGTTTATTTCATCTTCAATTCTTTTACCGTCCATGAAAGTACAGAAGAAAGTTCCATTGTTTTTCAACAATGAGCTTACATTATTCAAATAGGTATCCAATGTTTCTTCGCTTTTAAAGAAATAATGAATACTGAACATGCACGAACAAACATCAAACCCATTAGCGCCTTGACCAATAATATTAGAATAATGTTTTTGCATATCATTGCGCTTTTTATTTAAAACATTTTGTAATACATTAAAACTGTCTTGGTCATCAATCGATAAAGAACATTCGCCATCTTTAATATTTTTTCCACAATCACCTGCTACAAATACCATATTGGGAAATGATATTTTGTCTTTGATATTATGATTTCTGAAAAATCGCTTCCTATTTTCTAACATTCTGCTGTATGCTCCCGTACGAGGACCATATATATTATTTTTAACCAAATCAATGCCGAGAATAAATTTATATCCATTATCAATCCATCTTGACATATCACCGCCTTCTCCACATGCTAACTCAATTAAACTATTTTTACTACTGGGTTTCTTATAAAGCATTCTCTTGATGCCCAAATTATGAAATTGAAGCATATTATACGAAAACATCGCATCTCTTGGTACATTTCTAGAATAATATACATCATCGGCTTCTAATAATCTCTCGCTTTCACTATCGTTTACATCCATATTTACAACCTCTTTATTTCCTCTAATGATACTTTCCGTTACCGGATTATGAATAGAACGCCATATATTAATTGCAACACTCATATCATTAGCCGTTTTTGATAATTCTCCCATTTTATAAATCCGTATTTTATCTTCCCGTAATCTCATTGGACTCCATCTCATGTTTGTCGGAATCTTACGATCCATATTATAAATACATTCTATAATTACATCACCCTCGAGTATATCACCATTTTCACATCTAACTTTCCCATTAGAATCTAATTTTACTAACATTTTTTCAATACCTTTCTCATAATATATATTTGGTTGGAATAATTTAGGCATATATGTTCTCTTTTTATCTTGCACCATCAATCTATATTCCTTATTATATGCAATCTTCAAAGCTTCGTCTATCGTATAAGGTTCCCACTGAGACGCATTATATCCTACATATAACAAAAACTCTTTATATTTTATACCATCTATAGTTGTAGTTCGCACCTGCTTTGCTAAGAAATCAATAGTATTCTGTTCAGGAGGTTTCCATTTAAATACCCTATCCCATTTAACATTATCAGTTATTGGCATCGCCTTATTAGCATAATACGAATATAATGCTAATTTCGCGGGTGTGAATATTAACCCGTCAATATCATAAGGATATTGTTTTTTTCCCGATAATATTTCGTCACAATCCATTAAAATATCCTTATTATATAGATGTTCTTTTACAATATAGTCAATTGAATATTCTGTTTTTTTCATACCAGCAGCAGTTTGCAATAAATATTTATATCTTGTTTTAATGCTATTATTATTATCAATCAATGGCAAAGATGTAATCTTTTCACCACCATAATAATAAATATCAAATGCGGCAAATAAACCTTTTGATGAATTATCAATCCGATTGTTACATGAAATATATTCGCCATCAATTAAACTGTTGTTTAACTCTTTGATAGATGTAAGCCCCGTGTCTGTAACTCTATATGTGTTATTAATTAGATATACCTTCCCTGCATCATTAATATACATAAGTAATCTTTCACCATCTGCTTTTTCAGTAACAGTATATTCTGACAATATACTAACAATACCATATTCATCGGGATTGAGAACATTTATTTTTTCCAATGTAACAGGTTTTGGCGTCATTAATGGTGGTTTATTGGGATTTTTATTGTTATATGACTTAATTGTAATATCATTTTTAACAAGTTCATAGTAATTTTTGATAATATCCTGTTGTTGCGTTTTAGATATTATATATGTTGATAAATACAATGCTTGCTCCATTTTGATTAATGAAGGTAATATATAATCTTTATCTGTTTTTGTTATATCAATATAAAACTCGTATTTCTGGGTTGATGATAATATACCAGAATAATTCAAGTTATAATACATGTCCGTATCATTTGCTTCATCGTATTCTAAGCCGTTTCCCTTTGTTATACTAACTATATACTTTATATTTGTGTCAGGGTCGGTGTATTTTATTTTTTTTGTAATTTTATAAAATTTTCTTATATCATTCCAATTTACAGGAATACTCGCGTCAGATGATAAGTTGCTTTTAATAGAATAAAAATTTAATTTAGAGTCTAATAAATCATCAACAATATCCTTTGATATTACTTTGTTTTTATACCACTCAAAATTTTTACTATTATACTTGGAATTATGACAATATTTTATAATATTAGTATTTCCAGATACTTTTAATACTGTTTCATCACAGTATATTTCTAGCTTCTGTTTATCTATTTCTTCGCCATAATTAGAAGATTTCATAACATTTATAAAATTTTCATATGCACTATCACTCCAATTTAATGCATTAGTAAATTTAATATATGTTTCGCAATCTTCTTCAATTAGGGAATAATGTTTATCAATTATAGAAAATATAGAATGATCTTTGGTAATTTCCATATTGTGTCTCTAATAAATAAAGACATTATAGATTTATATATCAATTTTTATATATAAATAAAAAAAATGATATATTCTTATAGATTATATTACAATAGTAATGTCAACAATGTTTATGCCAATCAAGTTTAATACTACTGTAATTTTAACGCCGAATGAGTTTAATAAAAACTTTGACAATACAATATTATTGAAAATAAAATCAACCCTTGAAAATAATTGTAGTAAACACGGATTCATTAAAAAAGATAGTATCAAAATTATCAAACGAACTGCTGGATATTTCAAGGAGTCTCATTTAAACGGAAATATAGCATATGATTTAAGTTGTATCGCGGAAATATGTAACCCAACACAAGACTCTATAATTAAATGTGTCATTAAAGCTAAAAATAATTTAGGGCTCAGAGCAATTGGTACATTCGAAGATATGTCTATACTTGAAGTTATTATCCCGCGCATTACATCTGGGATACAATCTGAGATAAATATTGATGATGTCAATATCGGAGACAATGTAAATGTTCGCGTATGTGGAAAAAAATTCACTCTTTATGATAAAATGATATCTATTGTTGGTAAAATTATTAAAGATAAAGAAGAAGTCGTTGTAATCACAGAAGATACAGAGGAAGACAATCAAACCGATTTTGAAGACCAAGACGATGAAGATGATTTCATAGAAATTTTAAACAAAGACGACGATGAAGATTATGAAGAAGATGACGAAGATGATGATATTAAAAAAATAAAAATAGATACGATATCATTAAAAGAAGACGATGATGAAGACGATGAAGAAGATGAAGATGAAGATGAAGACGATGATGATGAAGATGACGATGACGATTTAGAAAATTTAGAGGAAGGTTTAGAAGAAGATTTAGATGAGGATTTAGATGATTTTGACGATATTTAATATATAAATATATAAAAATATTATATATTAAAAATGAACAAACATGAATTATGTAAATTAATAAAAAGCAATGCTATTAAATTGACACATAATGAAATAACTGAACTATTTAAAATAATAAAAAATTGTAATGTTAATTATACGAAAAATAATAATGGGGTTTTTTTAAACTTAAACTGGTTATCAAAAGATAACCTCGTGAAATTGAATAATTATATTTCTTTTTGTATAAAATCACAAAATGAAATAAGTAAATATGAATTGATGAAAAATTTGTTAAATAACACAATTGATAATACCGATAAAGAAGATACAAAAAAAGACGATACTAATGTAATACAGACAGAACCCGGAAATAATACAAAACAGAAATTCTCATCAAGTATGAAATTTTATTTGTTAAAGAAAAAGTTTAGTAAACAAAATACATTAATTTACAATCTTTATGATAATGAATTAAAATACGAAAATTATATAATAACATAAAAAATGATATAGAAAGTATTATTGTTATATATAATAATTATGATTAAAATATTATATGACAAAATAAATCACTCTAATGACAATAGTACATTATGGAAACCGGATAATATTAGTGCATATAATAAGTTTACGCAAAATATAAATTATATTGAACCAGTTATTCAGGAAAAGGTTCAAGTAGAAAATATTACATTAAAACCTAAAAAAATACAAAAAAAAACTATATTAAAACCATTAGATGTAATTATGAAAGAATCTAATACTTTTGACGATTTTAAAGATAATATTAAAGAAAAATTAATTGACTTCGTTTCAAAAAAAGAATTTAATAAGGTTTTTGGTATAACAAAAAGTTCAGAAGTCATGTCAGGTATTGTTAATAATAGATGGAATAAAGGAACTGCATTATTTATATCTTTCTTATTTGGTAAATCCATTGAGTATAACGAAGCAATCATATCATATAATAAGGATACTTATAAAGGAATAATCGTTTTAACTATTTAGGTTTATATAATGGTAATAATAATAATTTATTTTTTTCTAATAATTTATTTGCAATATGATTACATAATATTGGCTTGTTTTTGAATTTGTAATTATCGCCATTTGTTTTATTTATTTGATTTAAGAATTTATTATGGTAGGTATCATTATATGTTTCGCATACGCGCCCAGTTTTCTTACCCTTTCCAAGTTCTGTTGAGAAAATTTTAAGTTTATTTATAAATTTATCCTTGTTTTTAGAAGGTTCTAAGAATCCCCAAGGCATTTCTTCCAATGACATATCTGTTGGTAAATTATAAGGTATCTTTCGCATTTTAGCAAATTCATCCCTTTCTCGTTTAGTAATATCCATATTAAATACATCTGTATCCTTGACATGAAGATTAATATCTAGCTTATCCATATTATTATCTTTATTGGTTGTATCGTATATATTTATATATCCTATATATTTATTATCATTCTTTTTATAAGAAGGTATTTCCTCTTTTCTTATTAATACTCCTTGGTCGTACAAACACTTCTCTAAGAATATTATTCTATCATCACTGCTTTTATTTGTTAATATCAATTGTATTAAAGATATAAATTGCTTATTATCTAGATTTAAATACATTGATATAGTAGTGCTATTTTTGTTTTTGGTATCAATAACAATATTCTTAATTACATTTTCAATATTCGGCGATTTAGTATCACTAATTTCCTTTACTATTTTCTCTTCGCTGGTAAATATTATACTTAATTTATTTATTTTTCTGCTAACATTTTTAATTATTTTAATACCATCTTTATGTATAATAATATAATAATCATGAATAATTATAAATGGATATATTGATTTTCTAATAGTATATATTAATAATTCCTCATCAATGTCTAGTTTTTTTTTGATATCATCATAAACAATATAAAAAATCCCATTATTAATATATTCTGATAATAATCCTTTCAAAGAATTTTGTGTTCGTTTCAATAGATGTTTATAAGCCTCGCTATTATATCCATCCGTGTCTAAATCCTCTTTTTTGTCATAACACGCTGGTTCAAATCTATCATTATCTCCAAAATCATATTCATATATTTGATTTTGTGAAGTATTGAGTTTTACTTTTCCAATATTAAATATTGATTTGGGAAAATAATTTAAATTTTTCATCAATATACAATCAAGGGCATTATCTCTTATAATTTTATCTACCTTAATGCTATCAATGTATTTACGCGTTGATATTCTGAGAGCATGAATATCTATTGTTTCCTTATTTTCGTTATCATTTATACTTGCATGTAAATAAACAGTAGTATTTCTATCTTCAAGTGGTAAATTTTGATGCCTACAATTTCTGATGCCTCTGCCGATAATTTGTTCAGGTCTATTAAAATGGTACCATGGTTCAATTAAATGTATTTCGCGAGCATTAAAAAAACTAAGTCCTTCACTTGCCACTGGTGTTATTAGTATAACTTTAACTAATTCGCCATTTATATTTTCTGGCTTATTTATTTTTCTTATTAAAGTATCTATTTGTGTAGAACCCATAATCTCTTTATTATCACTTGTTAATATACAATACTTTGGTGATTTAATATTATCATATACGGGTTTGTCTTTAATTATTTCAGCATTATTTAGTATATTATTTGTACCTTCTCTTGTAAAACCCATATGTTCCAAACATATAGCAAATGGTAATATACCAGAATATACAAATCTAGAATATATAACAATTACTCCTTTTGATTTTTTTATTATATTGCATATATTCATAAACTTTCCAGAATATTTACCCAATTTACTTTCATCAGGCATTAAGGCATTTTCATATTTTTTATTATATTTAACAAGTAACGGATCGCTATCTCTCGTTTTTGTGAAAAAAGTGAAGAACCCTTTATTACCAATTTCATCATCGTATACTATATTCATCGGTTGCAATAATTTCATGTTTTGGTTTTTATTTTCAGGAGATTCATTATCTTCTGATATATCATCACTTTCGCTCTCATCTATTTTTTCTTTATTATATCCTAATTTTTCTATTTTAGATTTTTGTGATAAACTAAGTTTTGCTGTTACAATACCATTATCAATGTTATCTATCCATTTTAACTCATTTGTTGGTATAGCTTTATTAGAAGGGTCTTTAATAGGAGTTTTCTTTAATACACTAATTCCACTATTCTCAGGATTTAATTTTAATGCAAAAGTAAATGGATTTTTACCTCTTAGATATGATATATATGTTGAAGATAGCTTTTTAATCAATTCAACAACAGTATCATCGATAATTAATTTTTGATTACCAAATATTTTTGCATATTTTGTAATTATATTTTTACGTTTGTCATTTAACAACATTAATTTAAATAAATCAAGTATATCTCTTGGTTCATTATACATAGGTGTTGCTGATAATAAAACTAGCTTATTATTTACACCCGAACTTAATATATTTGTTAATGCAATATAAGAATCTTTATCTTTTTTATTTGTACTTCTTATGTTATGTGCTTCATCTATAATAATTACTTTATTTTCAACTATTTTATCCTTATAATTATCTATAATATTTTTGGCAAATCCGTCATAAGTAAATAATCTATATCTATTTTTTAATATTTTCTTTAATTCAGTATTAAGTAACTTCTTATTATCAAATGATGATTTATAAATATTTAATAGTTTTACATAAGTATCTCCTGTACATTGATTCATAATGTTTTCAAATGTATGAGTATCTATATCAAAAATCTGCGATTTAAAACTTTGCTTCAATGATTGTGGCATAATAACCCAAATCATAGGCTCTTTGTTATCATGTGCAGTTAATAGAGATTCTGACATTGTTATTGCTGAACATGTTTTGCCAACACCAACTCCATGATATAATAATATGCTATTATAAGGTGTTTTATAAGATATATATTGACTAACGAAATGTTGATATAACGATGTTTCAAAAGAACCGCATAATTTATCAGCAACATTATTGAAATCTTCAATATTTTCAATAATAGGAAATTTAGGTATTTTATGAATAGCAAAATTCATGTTTCTAGAAATTTTGTTAGGAAAATCATCATCTTTTAAATCAGGGTAATATAAAGAAAATGATGTCGGACTAGACGATTTAGATATTATCATGGGTTCTAATTTTTCTATCTTAGTATCTTTAACACATTTCCCAGTTTTAACATCTCTAACCTTTCCTTTAACACATATTTTAACACATCTTCCAGATACAGGATTAATCTCTGTTCCTTCTGGACATTCTATCTTAGTATCTTTAACACATTTCCCAGTTTTAACATCTCTAACCTTTCCTTTAACACATATTTTAACACATCTTCCAGATACAGGATTAATCTCTGTTCCTTCTGGACATTCTATCTTAGTA
>Ga0233450_10000092_pt1 | contig 96138 bp, 96 predicted proteins | sample 011ome_30_FD_189956 | JGI IMG/M metagenome (GOLD analysis project Ga0233450, IMG submission 189956) | Coastal salt marsh microbial communities from the Groves Creek Marsh, Skidaway Island, Georgia - 011501CT (spades assembly) | ecosystem: Environmental > Aquatic > Marine > Intertidal zone >... | reverse complement strand
ATGATGATTGAACCTACAGAAAGTGAAAACTTAGAGGAAATTGATAGATTTTGTAATGCAATGATACACATTAGAAAAGAAATAGATGAATGCAGTGATCTACTTAGAAATGCGCCTCATACTATGAAAATGATAGGAAATGAAAATTGGGATTATCCTTACACTAGGCAACAGGCTGCATTTCCTACTACATATGTTTTAAATAATAAGTTTTGGCCCTCAGTAAGAAGAGTTGATGATGCATATGGGGACAGAAATTTAGTTTGTACTTGTGAGCCAATAGAGTCTTATCAATGACTTTTTCATAACTTAGTGAGTAAATATCCTTAGAATGTCAATTAAGATTACTGGAACTGGATCATATATTCCTCTTTTCATAAAAAAAAATGAAGATTTTTTAAAAGCTAATTTTTTAAATTCAGATGGTTCTAAATTTAATTTGAGTAATGAGGTTATTGTTAGAAAGTTTAAATCAATCACAGGAATAGAGGAAAGAAGATACGCCAAAGATCATTTAAATACTTCTGATATAGCATTTTTTGCTGCTGAAAAAGCAATAGCAGACGCTAAAATTAATCAAGAAAAAATAGACTATATAATTGTTGCACATAATTTTGGTGATATCAAAAAAGGGACTATTCAATCTGATATGTTACCAAGCCTTGCGAGTAGAGTTAAATTTAATCTAGGAATAAAAAATCCGGAGTGCGTATGCTACGATTTAATTTTTGGATGTCCTGGCTGGATTGAAGGAGTTATTCAAGCCAATTCATTTATAAAATCAGGTATTGCAAAGACTTGTTTAGTTATTGGTGCAGAAACACTTTCTAGAACCTTTGATTTAAATGATAGAGATTCTATGATATATGCTGATGGTGCAGGAGCAACAATAATTGAATCTAAAGAAAATGAAATTGGTTGCGGAATTTTATCTCATAAATCATGTACTTACACTGATAAGGAGGCATATTATTTATTTTTTGGAGAATCATACAATAATGAATCAAAAGATAGTACTAGATTTATTAAAATGCACGGCAGAAAAGTCTACGAATTTGCAATTGTTCACGTTCCCAAGGCTCTAAAAGAATGTTTAGAATTGAGTAATGAATCAATTAATAATGTAAAAAAGGTTTTTTTACATCAAGCAAATGAAAAAATGGACGAAGCAATTGTTGACAGGTTCTATAAATTATATAATATGGAGACCCCTAAAAATGTACTTCCAATGTCAATTAATAAATTAGGTAATAGTTCAGTAGCTACCATACCTACTTTACTTGATTTAGTTAAAAATTATAAACTAAAAGACCATTCATTAAAAAAGGGTGATGTTATTCTTTTTGGTAGTGTTGGTGCAGGTATGAATATAAACGCAATTACATATAAAGTTTAACAATGTTTTACTTAAGCGACATAGGCAGGTATTTTATAATGATTAAAATGTCTTTTTTTAAGCCAAGTAAATGGAAAATTCAACGTAAACTAATTTTCAAAGAAATTAATGATTTAATAATCGAATCTATACCAATTGTTGCCATATTATCTTTTTTTATTGGAGGAGTTGTTGCAATTCAAACTGCATTAAATTTAAGTAGTCCTTTTTTATCAAAATCTTTAATTGGTTTTGCGACTAGACAATCAGTAATTCTTGAATTTGCACCTACTTTTATGTCAATTATCATGGCTGGAAAAGTAGGATCATATATAACCTCTAGTATTGGAACAATGAGAGTTACAGAACAAATTGACGCATTGGAAGTTATGGGTATCAACCCTTTAAACTATCTTGTTTTTCCAAAGATTATTGCATTACTTTTTTATCCTTTTGTAATTACAGTAGCAATGTTTATTGCAATTTTTGGTGGATTTGTAGCAATGTCATTTGCTGGTGTTCCTAGCGAAGCTTTTATCTCAGGAATTCAAATGGACTTCGAACCATTTCATGTTAGTTACGCATATATAAAAACAATTTTATTTGCATTTATTTTAGCTACTGTCCCATCATACCATGGTTATTATATGAAAGGTGGCGCTCTTGAAGTTGGAAAAGCGAGTACATTATCGTTTGTCTGGACTTCTATAATTATAATAATTGTAAATTTCATCATAACTCAATTATTATTAAGCTAAATGATTGAAATAAAAAACATACATAAATCATTTGATGGAAATAGTATTATTAAAGGAATTAGTACCTCATTTGAAAAAGGAAAAACCAATTTAATAATTGGACAAAGTGGTTCAGGTAAGACAGTATTGTTAAAATGTCTTTTAGGTCTTCACAATCCAGATAGTGGTGAAATAATTTACGATGGTGTTTCTAATTTAGAAATGACAGAAAGCGAAAAAACTTTACTTAGAAGACAAATGGGTATGGTTTTTCAAGGAAGTGCACTCTTTGATTCAATGTCAGTAATTGAAAATGTAATGTTCCCACTAGATATGTTGACTGATTATAATGAAGAAGAAATAAGGGATAAAGCAAAAAAAGCAATACAAAGAGTAGAACTTACAAAAGCTATTGAAAAACTACCATCAGAAATTTCAGGAGGAATGCAAAAGCGAGTTGCTATTGCTAGAGCCATAGTAATGAATCCGAAATATCTTTTTTGTGATGAACCTAACTCGGGATTAGACCCTAAAACCGCAATAGTAATTGACAAATTAATTCAAGAAATTACAAGGGAATTCAATATTACTACCATAGTTAACTCACATGATATGAATTCAGTTGTTGAGATTGGTGAAAAAATTGTTTTTTTGGTTTCAGGAGTTAAAAATTGGGAGGGTACTAATAAAGAAATATTAAAAACTGATAATAAATCAGTAACAGATTTTGTTTATTCATCTGAATTATTAAAAAAGGTAAAAAACCATTTATAATTAGTTTAGTCTTTTTAATTGAAAAGATTCAGACTCTAATTTAAAAGACAACCATTCTCTTATTTTATTTTCTTGAACGAAAATTTCTTGACTTAACATTGAATCTTTCCATTTAATCAAAAAAACAGGTTCAAAATCATTAGAATTAACTAAACTAATAACATTTTGAAGATTAATTTCCTCAATATCTTCATAATTAAATTTTATATCCTGAATGATGGTTTTATACAATACATTTAGAGACTCAACTTTTTCAAATTCTTTTAGTTTATTTTCAAGTTGCTCAATTTGTTTTGTTTTTGATGATATTTCTAAAGAATCTATCTTTCTTAACTCAACTAAAAAACGTTTTTGTTCTTTAAAATCATTTTCAATTTCCTGTTGATTAAATACAATAGATGTTAATGATAATTGAGGATATTTTTTTACTCTAGTTTTTAAAAACGCAATTATATCTTTGGATACAGGCTCAAGACCATAACTATTGAATGTAATAACAGATAATTTATCTTGCCATGGCATATAATTATTTTCTCCAATGTCGTACTCAACCTTAGAATTCATTATTAGGTAATCTTTATTTTTAATTCCATCTAATTCAAATTCATAAAATTCTTTTAGTGAGTTATTGAATTTACTTTCATATAAAACACCCAAAAATTTATAAATAGCTGGTATTAACATCAATATGGAAAATATTGTTACAATTCTTGAGATTAACCTTCTTTTTGAAGAATTTACATAATTTATCAAAGGAAATCGAAGCAACTTTACAATTAAAAATGTAGATAAAACTATGTATAATGAATTAATTATAAATAAATACATTGCTCCTACAGCGAATTGAATTTTACCAACAGCTAGGCCATAGCCAACGGTACATAATGGAGGCATTAACGCTGTAGCAATTGCAACTCCAAAAATTACAGGGGAAATAGTACCTTTCTTTGTTTTAGCTATTATTAGTGATAATCCACCAAAAAAAGCAATAAGCACATCTCTTATGTCGGGTTTAGTCCTGGATAATAGTTCAGATGATTCTTCACGAAGTGGGAAAAAAGAAAAGAACAAATATGCTGTAAACACGCTTAAAAACACCATTACAGAAAAATTTATAAGTGATTTTTTTAATGTTTCTAAGTCATTTATTGCAATTGATAAACCAAATCCCAATATTGGGCCCATTAATGGAGATATTAGCATGGCACCTATAACAACAGGGATGGAGTTTGCATTTAATCCAACAGATGCTACTAAAATTGAACAAATAAGAATCCATGCATTAGGGCCCTTTATAGAAATATCATTCTTAATGGAATTTATGGTGTGATCTTTGTCAGCCTCTTTACGAAAATCTAGGACTCCTTTAAAAAAAGAAATTAAAGAATAAAATAATCCTTTTGCGTTATTTGATATTGAAGAATTTAAACTTTCCGAATTAATATCTTCATCAGAAAAATTAAATTTATTTTCCATTGTTTAAATTTGAGTTAAACCTGTTAAATCAGAGGAACTTCTTATTTTATCTCCAAGACCATCTGTCATTTGAATATTGTATTTTTTACAGATTTTAGATTCAGGAACTTCACCTGTAGATCTATCTCCACCATTAGCAAATATATCAGGCTTTATTGCTTCGAGTGAAGCACAAACAGATTTGTCAGTATCAATTGATAAAAAAACTTCATCAACCATTTCTAAAGATTTTACAATTTCTAGTCTATCCATTTCATCCATAAAAGGCTTTCCTTTTTTTAAAATACATTGATGATTATTATTAACTATTACAACTAATTTATCTCCAAGTTTTTTTGAAAGCCGTAGGTATTCCAAGTGTCCTACATGGATTGGATCAAAATAACCACTAACTGCAACTGTTTTCATTTTCTATTAATTTTATTCTAGCTACGGGTGAAAATAAATATTTTTTACCTGAGCTTAATTCTTTACAAATATATCTTTTTCTTCTTTTACTCATTTTCTTAAACAACTTGTTTTTATTGTAATAAAATAATTCACCTTCAGAAATTTCGAAAAGAAACATTTTTTCATCGTTAATTTGGTCATACTTTTGAAGAGAAATTACAAGATTTGTATCAGAATCAGTTGATGCTTTGGGATTTATCATGTGAATTGCTAAAGATTTCAAAATCTCATCGGGAAAAATAAGATTATTAAGAAAAGGTAACATCAGATATTTATACATTTTTTTCCATTCGTTTCCATGGGGATTAACACTATTTCCATAAGATTTATTAATCCTAAAATGAGCTAATTCATGTATTAGAGTTATAAGAAATCTGTATTTGTTATTAGTTTTATTTACTGTTATTTGATATTTACCCTTAACTAATGATCTAAAATCACCATGTTTAGTTTTTCTTGAATTTACAATTTTGATAATTAGTTTTTCTGAACCTATTAAATCACTTAATAATGAGTGTGAAGATTTTGGTATATAATTGAACAGCTCATGCACTTTTTATGGATTTGAAATAGAAACTGGGAGTATCTTTCCATTAAAAAAATTATGACCATTTAATGAAAAATCAAAAATAAATTTAGCCATATCTTTTGATGATAATGGAGCCTTATAACCTGGGAATGCCTCATTTAACATTTCAGTTTGAACTGCTCCTAGAGCCAAGGTATTAATCTTAGTATTAATTTCTTTAAACTCTTCAGATAACATTTCAGTTAAGATATTTAAAGCGCCTTTACTACTTGAATAAGCTGATAATCCTGGGAATTTACTAGTGCCTGAAATCCCACCAATACTACTAATATTAACAATATGAGATTGAGAATTTAGCTTTGGAATTATAAGCCTAATAAGTTCAGCTAATCCAAAAACATTAACCTTATACACAGATTCAAAATCAGAAAAAGTAGTATGTTTAAATGGCTTGTTAATCAAAAATCCTGCATTATTTATTAAAATATCGACTGAATCAATTTTATTATTTATTATTTCTACTGAACTACCTATTGATTCTGGAGAGGATAAATCAGTGACAATGGAATTAACATTTTTAGATGAAGAAATATTTGAAATATTTCTAGAAAGTGCAAAAACATTATAATTTTCATTATTAAAAAGTTTGAGTAAATCAAAACCTATTCCTCTACTCGCTCCAGTAATAATTACGTTTTTCATAAGATTATACCAACATTGTAACTGGATTTTCTACATAACCCTTAAGAGTTTCTAAAAATAAAGAACCAGTTACTCCGTCTACAGTTCTATGATCGCAAGCAAGGGTAAGTTTAATTGTGTTACCAATTACAATTTTATCATCTTTTACTATTGGTTTCTTAATTATACTTCCAACTGAAAGAATTGCAGAATTTGGTTGATTGATAATTGAAGTAAATTCTTGAATTCCAAACATTCCTAAATTAGAAATTGTAAATGTACTGCCCTGCATTTCATCGGGTGTTAATTTCTTTTCTCTTGCTTTATTTGCATAATTTTTAACTAGAGATCCAATTTCAGTAATAGACTTATTATCAGCAAACTTAATGACTGGTACAACTAGTCCATCTGAAACACCAACTGCAACTCCAATATGAACATGATGATTTAGTCTCATTTTATCTTCAAACCATTGTGAATTAACTTTTGGATGTTCTCTTAGAGCAATTGCGCAAGCTTTTACTATGATGTCGTTAAAAGATATTTTAGTGTCGGGAAGAGAATTATATTGCTGTCTGAAGGCTATTGCATTATCCATTTCAAATTCTACACTTAAATAATAGTGCGGTGCAGAAAATTTCGATTCTTTCAGTCTTCTTGCGATTGCTTTTCTCATCTGTGAATTTTCTACATCTTCAAAGCTTTCATCATTTGTATGTGAAGTATTAATTTTTACATTTTCAGTTGATAAAGGTTGATTTGAAGAATAATTCTCTACATCATCTTTTATTATTCTTCCATTATCTCCAGTTCCCTGTATTAGAGAAATATCAATATTTTTTTCTTTTGCAATTTTTTTTGCAAGTGGAGATGCAAGAATTCTACTATCGCTGTTAGAAATGAATTCATTTTTTTGAACAAGTGGATCGTGTAGAGCATGAGAATTTTCAATTTTTTCCTCTTTTGGAGGAACATTCTCAACAATATCTTTTTTTGCAGATTCAACACTAAAATTTTCTAGAACAGATTTAAAGTTTGAACCAGGGTCACCAATAATTGCCAATAAACTGTCAACTTTTGCGGTTTCTCCTTCGTTTATTCCAATATGTAACAATGTCCCCTCATGAAAAGATTCAAATTCCATGGTAGCTTTATCAGTTTCTATTTCAGCAAGAATATCTCCCTCATTAACTGTATCCCCTACATTTACAAGCCAAGAAGACACTGTACCCTCTTCCATAGTATCGCTTAGCCTTGGCATAGTAACAACTTGAAAAGAATCATTTTTTAATTCTGGCTCTGCTAGCTGTTCTTCTTCTTTGTTGTTAATATTTTCTGTTTCATTTATTTGATCAACTAAATCTAATTGTAAAGAACTTGATGAAGGGTTAATTAATTGTGAAATATCTTCTCCATCATCTCCAATAATTGCCAATAAAGTATCAACTGCTGCAGTTTCTCCTTCATTTATTCCTATATGTAACAATGTTCCCTCGTGAAAAGATTCAAATTCCATGGTGGCTTTATCAGTTTCTATTTCAGCGAGAATGTCACCCTCGCTAACCTTGTCTCCAATTTTAACTAGCCATTTTGCTACAACACCTTCTTCCATGGTGTCACTTAATCTTGGCATATTTATAATTTCTGCCATCTATTTTAATTTGTGATTAATAAATTGATAGTTTTCTTCCTCATAAACTGCATCATACATTACAGAAACGTCCGGATAAGGTGATTCTTCAGCAAATTTTTCACATTCAATTACTTTACTTTTCACTCTTGCGTCTATTGAATTTATTTCAGACTCATCTGCAAAATCATTTTCTAAAATTATTTTTTTTACTTGAGTAATTGGGTCTATTTTTCTGTATTCGTTTACCTCATCCTTGGTCCTGTATTTTTGAGCATCTGACATTGAGTGACCACGATATCTGTATGTTTTCATTTCTAAAAAACTAGGACCTTCTCCACTTCTAGCTCTGGATATAGCTTCATCAAGAGCTTCTGCTACTTTAACGGGATTCATCCCATCAACAGGACCACACGGCATTTCGTAACCTAAACCTAGTTTCCAAATATCAGTATGATTAGCTGTTCTTTCAACGGATGTTCCCATTGCGTAACCATTATTTTCAACTATAAAAACAACAGGAAGTTTCCAAAGCATGGCAAGATTTAAAGTTTCATGTAATGAACCTTGTCTGACTGCGCCATCACCCATGTAACAAAGAGTTACAGCTCCTCTATTAAAATATTTATCACCAAATGCCATACCTGCACCCAAAGGAATTTGACCTCCTACAATTCCATGACCTCCATGAAATCTATGCTCTTTTGAAAATATGTGCATTGAGCCACCTAAACCCATAGATGTTCCAGTTGATTTTCCATAAAGTTCTGCCATAACACGTTTTGGATCAACACCCATACCAATAGGCATAACATGATTTCTGTATGCCGTAATCATTCTATCTTTATCATGATCAATAACATGTAAGGCTCCTGCTAAAACAGCTTCTTGACCGTTGTAGAGATGTAAAAAACCTCTAACTTTTTGTTGTATGTATACAGCTGCCAACTTGTCTTCAAACTTTCTCCAAAAAAGCATGTCCTCATACCATTTTAAATAAGTTTCTTTAGTTATTTCTTTCATTTATTATTTTAGTTAATGTTATTTAACAATTAATAATACTGGCGGCAAAGTTAATATATCTTACTTATACATTAAAAAATTAATTAATAATTATGAACTAATTAAAATTGTAGGTAAATGAAAATCTTAATGTATTTTCAAGAGGACTTATAACCTCAGAGGTAGATAATAAATATGATAAATCTAAATCTATTTCGTTTAAATTAAATCCTGTACCAAAAGTGAAGTATTTTCTAGCTCCTTTAATTTCATTTTCCCCAAAGTAACCCATTCTCAAAGCGAATGAATCGTTGTAGATATATTCCAGACCTAAGGAAAAAGTAATTTCTTTCATTTCCTCACTAAAACCGTCAGGTGCATCGCCAAATGACTTAAAAACACCTGAAAGAAAAGATACGTCAGCTTGTTCATATCCAATAATTTGATTGTTTGAATTTAAAATAGGAACACTTGGAGTTGGAACTAATAACTTATTTAATTCTAAGTTTAGGGAAAGTTTATTTGCCGAATCAAATATAAAGTCAAATGCAGAACCTATCTTAAAATTTGTAGGAATAAAATATTTCTTACCTAATTCATCATAACTCATTCTTGGACCTAGATTAGAAATATTAAAACCAAATCTCCATATACCATTAAATTTCTCATAAGCCTTTTCATCAGATTGATAAAAACCTGAAATATCTACTGCAAACGAACTTGCAGAGCTGGAGTCAGAGGAAATATTTTGCAATTTGACATCAGACATTAAAAAACGTCCAGTGACTCCCATTGAAAATTTTTGATTTAATTTAAGTGTATAAGAAGCATCTAATGTAAACTCATTGGGATTTTCTAAATAAGGAACATCTTGTGGATTTTCTAAAATATCTATATCACCTAAACTAAAATATTTGAAGCTTGTAGACCAAGAACTTCTATCATTAATAACCTTGTAGTAATTTAAATTTGCTAAAAAAACATCACTTACTAACTTGCTTAAATATGGGGTATAACTTACACCAACAGCTGACCTATTTTCTAAAAACGCATATTTAGATGGATTCCAATGTTGAGAAAAAGCATCTGGAGATGTTGCAACTCCTTGTTCACCTAATCCTGATGCTCTGGCATCTGCTGAAATCATTAGAAACGGAACAGCAGTAGTTATAACTCTTCTTTCTTGAGATTTTGTTGTAGATATTGTGAAAAAAAGAAAAATTAATAAAATGAATCTAGGTGTTAACGGCATATTTTTTGTTTAAGGGTTTATATAAACATTTTATTATCTTGCAATGTCAAGATATGAAATATATTTTATGAAAAATACTAAATTATTTGTTCTTATTATTTTCCTTTCCTCTACATTGTTTGTAGGATGTAGTAACAACAATCTATTTAAAAATAACAATAACATTTCACAGGCAACTGGATGGAAAATTAGTACCAAGGATGGTGGATTTAAAAATAAAAAATCTTACAAGGGCCAAGTAACAGGTCCTGGACTAGTGTTTGTTGAAGGAGGTACGTATACCAAAGGAAATGTTCAAGATAATATTATGCATGATTGGAATAATACTCCAACTCAACAATACGTCAGGTCTTTTTTTATTGATGAAACAGAAGTTACAAACATAATGTATGTCGAATATCTTCATTGGATGAATAAAGTATTTGCAAAAGATTTTCCTGAAATATACAAAGCTGCATTACCAGATACACTTGTATGGAGAAATCCATTAGGTTTCAATGAAGATATGGTAAATAATTATTTAAGACACCCTGCATTTGAAAATCATCCAGTTGTTGGTGTAAGCTGGAAGCAAGCAGTAAATTTTGCAAAATGGAGAACTGATAGGGTAAATGAACAAATATTAGTTTCAAATGGATACATAAGACCTGGTGCAATTAGTCCTGACTCATTACAAAATGGTTATTCTTTCAATACCAAAGCTTATTTTTTAGATCCGTCTAATGCTTACGGTGGAAAAATGAATGAAATGGCAGATTCTAAACAAATTAACGTAGATGAAAGTGGAAATAGAACATTTAATTATGCCTCTAGAGAAAGTGGTATTTTATTACCAGAATACAGACTCCCAACTGAAACTGAATGGGAATATGCAGCACTAGCCTTAAGTGAAATTTCTGAAGAAAATATGTACAGAGGAAAAAAGAAATTTCCATGGGATGGAGAGTATACTCGTTCAGGAAAAAGAAAGAATCAAGGTGATCAACTTGCAAATTTTAAAATAGGAAGAGGAGATTACGGGGGAATTGCCGGATGGTCTGAAACAGGATCAGGAATAACATCTGCTGTTAGGGCATACCCTCCCAATGATTTTGGATTATATGGAATGGCTGGAAATGTTGCTGAATGGGTTGCTGATGTATATAGACCAATAATTGATGAAGAGATGAATGACTTCAACTATTACAGAGGAAATATATATTATAGACCATCCATTGATGAAAATGGAAAAGTTCAAACGTTTAACAATGAAAATGCTGACTTTAATAATTTACCTGGTTCTTTGAAAAATGAAATTGAAAACGAAGATTCAATTGATAGAACAAACTATAGTACAGGTGACAATAGAGATTTTAATGATGGTGACAGAAATTCTGTAAGAGATTTTAAACTTGATGGTGATTATTCAGAAATGTATAATTCACCAAATGGTGATAATCCTTACCAAGAAACAACGACCCTAATAAACAACGAGGCAAGGGTTTATAAAGGAGGATCATGGTTGGATAGAGCTTATTACTTAGATCCTGCACAAAGAAGATATTACCCTGAAAGTATGACTTCTAATTTTATTGGCTTTAGGTGTGCAATGTCATACTTAGGAGAATCTCGCGTAAGTAGAAATTCCCGAAAGAGAAAATAAATTCATCACACAATCCAAATATTTCTCATTATCTTTAAATTAATGAGTACGGATAAACTTTACGATTACTTTTATAATTCAAAATCAGTTTCAATTGATTCAAGAACTGTACAAAAGGGAGATATTTATTTTGCTCTTAAAGGCGAAAGATTTGATGGTAATAAATTCGCCAAAGATGCTATAAAAAACGGTGCTAGTTTCGCTGTAATAGATGACCACTCTTTAAATCATCCCAATTTTTTAAAAGTTGAAAGTTCTTTAAAAGCTTTACAAGAATTATCAAAATTTCATAGGTCTAAGCTAGTTAAAACTAAAATTATTGCATTAACTGGAAGCAATGGAAAAACTACAACTAAAGAGTTGATTAGAGAAGTACTGAAAACACAATATAAGGTTTGTTCAACCGAAGGAAATTTAAATAATCATATTGGAGTCCCTTTGACTCTATTAAAAATCAACCCTAAAGCAGATTTTGCAATAATTGAAATGGGTGCAAATCATCTGAAAGAAATTGAATTTTTAACTAGATTAATTAATCCTGATTTTGGGTTAATTACAAATTTTGGAAAAGCACACCTTGAAGGTTTTGGCAGCATAGAGGGAGTTATTAAAGGCAAAAGTGAACTTTATGATTACTTGAAAAAAAATAACAAAATAGCTTTTGTTAATGCTGACGATGATATTCAAAATAAATTTTCTGGACAAAAAATAGCTTTTAGTAGTGATAAAAAAGGTTTATACAATTTTAAAAAAAATGATAGTTATAGAATGTCTTCATTAATTTATAAAAATGAAATAGTAAAATCGAATTTGACAGGAAAGTATAATTACTCAAATATAGGATTTGCTACATTAATAGGTCTACATTTTAAAATTTCAATTAATGCTATTAAGAAAGCTATCCTCAATTATGTCCCATCTAACAATAGATCACAAATTATTAGTAAGTATAATAAATCAATTATTTTAGATGCTTATAATGCTAACCCTACTAGTATGACTGCAGCACTAAATTCATTTTCAGAACTAAATGGGGATAAAACTGTAATATTAGGTGATATGTTTGAATTGGGAAAAGTGTCAAGTATTGAGCATAAGAAAATAATTGACTTTTGTATTGAAAATAAATTTGAAAGTATCTTTTTTATTGGAGAAGAATTTTATAAACATAGAAACAAGTTTAAAATTCCTTTGTTTTTTAAAAATAAAAGTGATTTTTATGAATACACAAAAGAATTTTTTATTAGGACAGAAAACATTTTGATTAAAGGATCTAGGGGAATGAAATTGGAAGAAATATTAAATAAATTTTAAATTTTATGAAAAAAATATTTCCAACATTTTTTGTATTTCTTTTATTATCGTGTAATAACTCAATCAAATGGAAAAATTATAATGAGTCATCTGAAATTATTGAAAGTAAAAATCATTCAAATAAGAGATTGCATTTTAAATTGATTCAATCAAAATATGAAATAAAAAATAATTGGTTTAAAAATATTTCAAAAGAATTAAATCAGTTTAGCGAAGAAAAATACAATTCTCTAAAACCTCTTATTCTTGAAAAGAGTATTCCTGAAATTCAAACAAATATTCTAAATAATTCTCTTACATATGAAAATCTTGTTTTATTTTACTTATACAGAATTAAGTCTATTGAGTTTGATAAAAATCAATATTTAAACTCTATCATTAGTATTAACAATAATATAATAAAGGAAGCAAGAGAAAAAGACAAAACTAAACCTAAATCAATATATTCTTTACATGGAATACCAGTTCTATTAAAGGACAATATTAATTATGATGGATTGGCTACTACTGCAGGATCTTTTGCATTAAATGATAATATTTCTTCAGACGCATTCGTTGTGGACAAGTTAAAGGCTAACGGAGCTTTAATACTTGGTAAAACAAACTTAAGTGAATGGGCGTATTACTTTTGTAATGATTGTCCCTCTGGATACAGTGCTATTGGAGGACAAACTTTAAATCCTTATGGAAGAAAAAAAATTGACTCTGGAGGATCAAGCTCCGGAAGTGGGGTGGCAATTTCTGCTAATTTTTCAACTGTTTCTTTAGGATCAGAAACCTCTGGTTCAATTTTATCACCATCTTCAGCAAATTCAATTGTTGGATTAAAACCTACAATTGGATTGGTTAGTAGATCTGGTATTGTTCCGATTTCAAGTACCCTAGATACATCGGGACCAATGACTAAAAACGTTATTGATACTGTGATTGTTTTAAATGCAATATCTGGATATGATCCTAATGACCCTCTGTCGGTAACAAGTAATCCAATAGATATAGGATCTGTTATAAATTCATCAATTGAAGGAAAAAAATTTGGTGTTTTCAAAGCTTTTCTTGAAGATTCTCTTTACAACAATTCAATTGAAAAGATTGAAAAATTAGGGGGAAAAATTATAGAATTTGATCCTCCAAAAATTAATTTTAATGGCTTTAGAAAAATCTTAGATTACGACATGAAAATTGATCTCCCAGCATATTTCTCCAAAAATAATATTGACTTTAATAATATTGAAGACATAGTTAAATATAATCTTTTGGATTCTATAAACAGGTCACCATATGGACAAGAAATATTTGAGTCAATTGTTGAAAGTAAAATTGAATATGACGAAATTGATTTAATAAAAAAGAGAATTAAGTCAGAAGCAAAAAAATATTTCAATACAGCAATAAAAAAATATGAATTAGACGTAATTCTTTCAATTAATAATTACCATGCCGCTTATGCTGCTGGAGGATATTTTCCATGTCTGACCGTTCCTATGGGTTATGACAAAAATGGCAAACCATTTGGTTTGACTTTTATATCTGAACCATTTTCTGAAAATAAACTCCTACAAATAGGTTATACTTTTGAAAAGGAAACAAAATTAAGAGTAATCCCATTTAATTAAAACGTTCAAAATAAGTCAAATAGCTTGGCCTTTCGGGAGATCTAATTTCAAATAATTCTAATCCTGATTTTGATTTAAAGTCAAATTTAGATTCTTTTTCAATTTTAATAAAAGTCCCTTGTTTAAACTCATCACCATCGTGTATCATAATTCCTTTTTTTATAAAAAAAGAATAAACTTTACTTGTGAATAAATCTGATTGGTGAGATCCATCTTTAAAACTAGTTTCATAAATTTCAATTCCTTCTGTATCCATAATAAAAGGAGAGTTTTCTCCCTTAATGGTAACAACTGTATTTTTTTTGTTTTTAATTATTGGAAATGATGTTGACTTATAATCATTATATGTCGCTGGTTTAGAAATGGTTTTTGAAATATCAGGATCAAACCATATTTGAAACATTTCAGAATTCTCTAAAATTTCTTCTGCATGTGAAATTCCATTTCCTGATCGAATAATTTGAGCATCACCAGCGTTTAGCTCTATCCATTTGTTTTGTTTTGTGTCGTAATGTCTAATAGATCCTTTAATTACAAAGCTACATATCTCAAATCCTTGATGAGGATGTAACCCTATAGTACTTTTTGAGTTTGGAGTCCATGCATCTGCCCAATAAAATAAATTTGAATAAGGTTTTAATTTTCCTCCATCCTGAGCAAATCCAATTGGTTTTTTTTCAAGTATTTCTCCATTATTAAAATTTCCTGACACTTGTTCATCCTTATTATAAATTGCTATAGGCATATTTATTTAACTTTTCATTTAAATAAACAATATTTAATAAACTATTATTTATTATTATTTAAATAGTCTAATGTCAATGTTGTCATAGATTTTAATCCGGTTAACATTGATGAATCATCTACATAAAAATCAGGTGTATGATGAGGTGCAGCTAATTTTGGATCCTCTCCAATTTTAGTTCCACCAATGAAGAAATATAATCCAGGAACTTTTTCTTGGAAGTATGAAAAGTCTTCTGCTCCTGTAACAGCGTCCATAAAATTAACATTTTGCTGACCAATAGCTCTTTCAAGACTAGGTAACATTTCATTATATAGTTCAGGATCATTAAAAGTTATCGGGTAACTAACCAAGTATGTAATTTTAGATTTTGCATTATTAGCTTTTGAAACATTGCTAACAATTTCTTCAAGTCTCTTTAACACTGTTTTTCTCATTTCGGAATCTAGAGTTCTAATTGTACCCAACATATAAAGGTTTTCAGGGATAATATTACTTCTTACTCCACCATGAATACTTCCAACAGTTACTACTGCAGCTGCTCGTGTAAGTGGCATATTTCTACTAACAATGGTTTGCAATGAGTTTACTATTTGAGAAGCTGTTACTATAGGATCGGTTCCTGTCCATGGTGTTGATCCGTGAGTTTGAACACCTTCAATATCTATTCTAAATTCATCAACAGCAGCCATTATTCCCTGAGGTCTAACCTGAATTTGACCGACGTTAATTTGTGACCAAACATGAAGACCAAAAATTACATCAACATCAGGATTTTTTAATACGCCTTCCTTGACCATAAGTTCAGCACCTCCCTCCTCTCCAGCAGGAGCACCCTCCTCTGCTGGCTGAAAAATGAACTTAACAGTTCCAGGAATTTGATCTTTTATTTTATATAACACTTTAGCAACACCAAGCAATATTGCAGTATGAGTATCATGTCCACAAGCATGCATGACAGGAACTTCCTCTCCATTATATATTCCTTTCATTTTTGAAGCCCAAGGTAAATTTGATCGTTCTTTAACCGGCAAACCATCGATATCAGCTCTTAAAGCAACCACTGGACCAGGCATGCCTCCTTTTAAAACAGCAACAACTCCAGTTTTTGCAATACCAGTTTGAGGCTTGAGTCCTATTTTTGTTAATTCTTCTGCTATTCTTTCTGAAGTTTTAAATTCTCTGTTGCTTAATTCAGCATTTTCATGAAACCAATGTCGTAGTTCAATAACTTCCTTTTCATGATGAGAAATCAATTGATTTATTGTCTTATCAAATTTTTGAGAGAACGAAATTGAAAAGCTTAGAGCAAGAATTATTGAAAAGAAATATTTCATATTAGTATTTTAAGAACTTAAATTTAGTTTAAATATATCACAAGCCTTTACAAAATCTTTTTTTAAATCTTCATCAACAATACCATTAATGACATCAAAATTTTTCGAGAAACTTGGTAATGAAAAAGTTGGGATTTTATAAGAATGATTATAAGAAATCCTTTGGTGTGCAATTTTTAAAACTGAGCTCGCACCTTTAATTCCCTCAGAAGTTGATAAAAGAAGCATTGGTTTATTCCACCAAACTATTTTACCAATTCTAGAAACCCAATCAAAAATATTTTTAAAAGCAACAGAATATGATCCGTTGTGTTCGGCAAAAGAAATAATTATTCCATCAGAGTCCTTCAAAGTTGAATAGAAATTATGAGCTTCATTAGGTATACCTATTTTAATCTCTTTATCCTCACTATAGATCGGCATTTCGTAATCGTTAAGATCCAATACTATTATTTCATGATCTTTAAACTGACCAGCTGCATATATAGAAAGTTTTTTATTTATTGATTTACTAGACGAACTCGCTCCAAAAACAACAATTTTTTTCATAGAATATAGTGGGTCATACTGGATTCGAACCAGTGACTTCTACCCTGTCAAGGTAACACTCTGAACCAACTGAGTTAATGACCCTTTTTCAGTTTAAATTTATGGATTTAAATTATATTAGACTTAATAATTTTAACATTTTCATTATTAAATTTCCTTAAAAAATAGAGCAATATTTTTTTATTAATTTTATCATGATGAAAAAATTACTCAATAATCAACAGTATATACTTATAGTTCTTGGTCTTATTTTACTATGCCTAGACTACATGAAAACAAATACATTTGAGTCATATGGTGTTTTATTAATTGGATTGGGACTTCTAATTGTTTGGGCTAAACGTGTTTTTTGGAAAAAAAATGAATAAAAGAAAAAAAAAGATCTTTTGGTACTGGACTGATCTTATTGCCAAAGTACTATTATTTATAGCTATGGTTTATGCCTTGAAAATAGTTTTTTTCAAATAAAATTTTAGGAAAATTCTTTACTATTTGATCTATAATACTTCCAAATTAATATTGTAGAAATAAGAATTATTATTAAGGACAATACTGAACTTTCAAATCCAAATTTCCCACCATTTAAATAATTATTTTCTAAAATTTCAAACTGAACTATGGAGTAAAAATTCATTCCACTGACGCTAAACCCAAACATAGTTTGAAAAAAATTCCAACTAAAATGTAATGCTATTGGGAACCATAAATTTTTAGTAAAAATATAAGACACTCCTAAAAAGAATCCAGCTAAAAAAATATTACATAGTCCTAAAAAAGTCACATTAGGATTGGCACCGTGAATTAATGAAAAAAATATGGAAGAAATAAATAAAGCTACATATGGGTTAAATGATTCGAGTAAATTTTTAAGCATATAACCTCTAAATATAACTTCTTCATAAATCGACACACTAGCAAACAAAAAAATTGAAACTAATATTTTGTTTATGTTAAAGTTATAGCCAATGAAATTAATTTGACCAATTATTAGTAATATGAAAAATGCTAAAAGGTAAATTACAAAACCTAAAATAATTCCAAAAATAATGTCTTTAAATCTCTTGTTTAATTGAAAACCTATTTCTAAAAATTTTTGTTTATCAATAAATTTCATAAATAAAGCAATCAGAATCAATGAGATTACTGATGCAGAAAACTTTTGAAAACCCAAAACTAATTCAGAAATAGATGAACCTGCTCCAGGATTTGGAATTTCAAAACCTGAAAAGATTAAACCAAATGCACTGACTATTTCCGAAATAAAAAGAATTGGTATAAATAATAGTGACTTTAACCATCCTTTATGATTTATTACTTTTTTCAAAATATTATTTTAAATTAAATTTAACAGGAAATGAATAGGTAACTGCAACTGGATAATTATCAATTTTTGCAGGAAATAATTCAGGAAGTTTTTTTACTACTTTCTCTACTTGGGTTCTATAAATTTCAGGACCTATTGAACTCATTTCGTATATAATGCCATCATTTTCAATAATTATTTCTACAAACACAATTACTTCATCCTTTTTTTCTTTGTTTTTTCTTGGGTTTTTCAGATATTTTTTAAAAAAATCATCAATATAATTTTCAAAGAGTTTAATAGACTTTTCTTTTGAGATTTCAGGATTATTTTCAATTAGTGGCGCATAATCTACTTGATCAAAAGTGAATATGTCATCCAAATTAATTTTATTTGAATTTAAACGATAAACTATTGGTACTTTTAAAGGAAAAGACACAAACTCTCCATTAACTTTTGCTGGTTGCATTATTGGAAGTTTCATAATAATTTCTGAAGCTGCATCTTCAAATATTTTGTTAGCCACTAACAATGCAGATTTGTCATTAAACTCAACACCAACCAAAGAGGAAGTTGCAGTAATATTATTTACTTTACCATCAACATCAATTATAAATGATACATTAACAACCGATTGTAAACCTAGTTCTTTAGCAGTTTCTGGAAAAACAAAATATTTTTCAATGTGTTCAGAAATGGATTGATCAAAACAAATACTTTGATTTTTTACTGGAACTAACTTACATACTGGAAATACAGGAAACTCATTTTCAGTTAATAAATTTTCTTGAGATAAGATTATATTGTGAAGAAAAAGAATTGGAATTAAAAAAAGATACTTTATCACTAATTAATTTTTTTAAAAATTTAAATATAAGTTAATTAAAAATTGAATATTACATTTTTTATTACATTTATATAAAATACTTATTGATGAAAAATAATATACATATATTTTTGTTTTTATTTGTTTGCTTCTTCTACTCTTGTGAGAATAATGATGTTCTGATGAGTGATGACGAAATTATTGAGGCTATTATTGAATCTGAAAACAGGGTAATAGTTAGTAAAAGTGACCTGCCTAAATCAACTATTTCTAATTTAGATTATGAAATGCCCGATGAGGTAATTCGTTTAGCAGAATTAGTCCCTGAACTTGGTTATGAAATTGAAATGAAAAGCTGGAGTTTTTTTGATTTTGAATTAGATTACGAAAGAAATGACAATAAATACTTCAATATCGATGGAAGAAAATTGGAGTCTAGCACTTTAAAAAAAGATGAATGGGGTAATAAAAAAGACCAATCAATCAAAGATAAAAGAAAAAAAAGAGGACCTTGCTTCAAATTTGTTTATCCTATATCTTATGAAATGTCAGATGGATCAATAATTTCTGGAAATAACAGAAAAGAGATATACATCCAGATGAAAGAATATTTTAAGTTAAATGGAAAATCTAAAGAAAATAGACCGAAACTAATTTTACCCGTTCAAATTTTAACTTTAGACAAAAATAAAAAAGTTCAAAAAAAAGAAATTTCCAATATTGATGATTTGAAATCTCTTTGGAAATATTGTAAGAGATCAAAAGGAAGTGATTAAAATCTATTATCTACAGCTAAAATCTTTCCAAACTTAACTTTCGTTATAAATTTCTATAATATTTCAAGTTTAAATAAATTGGGCTTTTATTTTTATATTTTTGTCTGCTTATTGTAAAAAATGAAACATTTTTCAAAAACAGATATTATAGAGATGGAGCGTGTTTACAGGCTTAATTTAATTAATAGCTGTACTGGTTATAAATCTGCAAACCTAATTGGTTCTATTTCCACAAAAAATGTTTGTAACGTTGCTGTTTTCAGTTCAATTACACATCTAGGAAGCGATCCGGCTTTATTAACATTTATAGTTAGACCAACAACTGTTCCAAGAGATACTTACAAAAATATAATTGATACGAAAGAGTTTACCGTTAATCACATTAATGTAAATGATATTGAGGATGCTCACCACACATCAGCTAGATACCCAGCAATGATTTCTGAGTTTGATATGACAAATTTGGAAAAAGAATTCCTGGATGGTTACAAAGCTCCATTTGTTAAGTCATCTTTAATTAAATTGGGTTGTAAATTTTTAAATCAATATGAAATTATTGAAAATAATACTTTATTAATTGTGGCTGAAATCAATGATATATTTTTTAATGAAAATATTATTCAAGAAGATGGTTGGTTAAACTTAGATTTAGCAAAGTCGGTAACTGTTAATGGACTTGATGGATATTCACTTCCAAAACTTGTTGAAAGATTTAAATATGCAAAGCCTAAAAATGAATGATTTTATAGAGAAAGAGATATTAAATTACTCTGAAAAATTTTCACAACCGGAACCACAATTACTAAAAGAACTAAATCGCGAAACTCATCTGAAGGTTTTAAATCCTAGAATGTTAAGTGGATATTTTCAAGGAAGGCTTATTTCAATGATTAGTAAGTTAATTCGGCCAAAAAGTGTTCTAGAAATTGGAACGTATACAGGATATTCAGCTATTTGCATTTGTGAGGGACTAGCAAAAAATGGAGTTGTTCATACAATTGATAAAAATGAAGAGTTAATTAGTATCCAAAATAAATATTTTGAAAAATCCGGAAATAGAAACAGTATAATTCAACACCTAGGAAGTGCTATTGATATAATTCCAAAAATTGAACAAAGATTTGATCTAGTATTTCTGGATGCTGATAAAGAAAATTATGTTAACTATTTTAATTTGATAATTGACAAATTAAAATCTGGCGGAGTAATACTTGCCGACAATGTTCTCTGGAGTGGTAAAGTAATTAACGAAAATGATAAAGATCTAACTACCGAAACTTTAAGAGATTTTAATAGCTTAGTGAATAAAGATAAAAGAGTTGAAACTATACTTATACCTATTAGAGACGGTATTTCTTTGATTAGAAAAATTTAAAAATTATTTTCTTTTAATTGAACCTGTTAGTTCATCCATCTGATCCTTAACCTCTTCTATTTCTTTTTTAATTGATTTGGTATCTAAACCTTGCTTTTCTGCACTTTTTTTTATTTCGGATTTAATATCCTCTGTTGCATCTTTTACTTGACGAATTCCTTTTCCAAGACCTCTAGAAATCTCAGGAATTTTATCAGCACCAAATACCAATAAGATCATTAAACCTATAAATAGAATCTCAGGTCCACTAATAAACAAAATCATTAAATTCATACTTAATGTAAATATAAAAAAAGGTCGATTAAAAATCGACCTTTTTTAGTTTATCCTTTTACTTGTGATTTAAATTTATCAAAGTCTGATTCATCCTGTTTTTTTGGCCAGGAGTTGTTAGAGGTATCTATATCAGCTGTTTCTAAATCAGGATCAAGACTAATACTTATAATTTTCTTATTGGAGGGGACTAATTTCCTAACTTCCTTATCATTTTTTCTCCAAATTTGAACAGGGTATTTCACTCTTTCTATAGTTCCATCTTCATATTCATAATCAACTATAATTGGCATAACTAAACCACCGGGCTTATCAAATACAATTTCATAAAAATATTTAGGGACCTGCAAATTTGTTATTTCACTTTCACTGAAGTTTTCTTTTATGTAATTATTTAACAACTTTGAATTTTCTAAAGGGTCATTTTCTTTTAAATTTTCAGTGTCATTGTCAAAATTTTCTAAAAAAACTAGTGGTCTTAATCTGTTTCTAGGAATACCTTGTTCTTCCATAAGTTCTTTCATTTTAACTCCAGGCTCGCTGGAAACAAAATATTGATTGACCTCCTTTATGCCTATATCAACATAATCTGTAGTGTAAAACCACCCTCTCCAGAACCAATCTAAATCTACTGCTGAGGCGTCTTCCATTGTTCTGAAAAAATCTTCAGGACTTGGATGCTTAAACTTCCATCTTTTTGAATAAGTCTTAAAGGCATGATCAAATAATTCTCTTCCCATTATGGTTTCTCTCAGAATATTTAAAGCAGTGGCTGGTTTACCATAAGCATTTGGGCCCAAACTATACACATTCTCTGGGTTAGACATTATTGGTGCTAAAAATTTTTGATCTACGCTCATATAATTAGTTATCATTTCAGCAGGTCCTCTATCAGATGGAAATTTTTCTAGTGGGTAAATCATTTCTGGAAAATCCTCACCAAGTTTTTGTTCTGCAACATATTGAACGAAAGTATTGATTCCCTCGTCCATCCAAGCCCACTGTCTTTCATCATTATTAACAATCATTGGAAACCAATTATGACCAATTTCATGAACGATTACTCCTATCATTCCAAATTTAACTCTATCTGAATAAGAGCCATCAATATTGGGTCTTCCAAAATTGAAGCATATCATAGGGTATTCCATTCCAATTTGCTTTGCGTGAACTGAAATAGCTTTATGATATGGATAATCAAAGGTATAATCAGAGTAGGTTTTTAGAGTTTCTGCTACAACAACAGTTGAATAGTCTTCCCACAGTGGATTACCTTCTTTTGGATACATTGAAACAGCCATAACATCTTTACTTCCAATTTTTACAGCCATCATATCCCAGATAAATTTTCTGGAAGTAGCAAAAGCAAAATCTCTAACATTTTCTGCTACAAAATGCCAAGTTTTCTTCTTTTTTGAGAATCCCTTTTCAGCTTCCTCTGCCTCAGCTTGAGTAACTATCATCACTGGTTTGTCATATGTTTTCTTCGCTTTATTAAAACGCTTAAGCATTTCTTTTGAAAACACATTTTTTCTGTTTTGTAACTCTCCAGTTGCATCTAAAATATGGTCTGAAGGAACAGTAATCTTAACATCATAATTTCCAAAAGGTAATGCAAACTCCCCATCACCCCAAAATTGGTAATTTTGCCATCCCTCAACTTCATTATAGACTGCCATTCTTGGAAAAAACTGAGCAATTATATATAACCTATTTCCATCCTTTTCAAAAGTTTCATAACCAGATCTTCCGTCTTGATTAACATGATCTTGAATATTATACCACCATTTAATGCTAAATGAGACGCTTTCTCCACTTTTTAATGGAGTTGGTAAATCAATTCTCATCATAGTCTGATTAACAATATATTTTAAAGGTTTTTTATTTTCATCCAAAACATATTCAATATTGAATCCACCATCGAAAGGTTCACTTAAAAATTCTTTAGTAAAACCAGAGGGTAAATAGTAGGGAGATGCTCCATTTCCATTAATTTCTAAAGAAGGAGAATCTTTTTTTCTAACATTTTGGTCAAGTTGAACCCATAAATAATCTAAAACATCTGGAGAATTATTTTTGTAGGTAATTGTTTCGTTACCATATATTTTTTTGTTTTCATCGTCCAACTCAATATCCATTTTGTAATCGGCTTGTTGCTGATAATAAGCAGGACCTGGAGCACCAGAAGCAGTTCTATACATGTTTGGAGTAGAAAATTCCTGATACAGTTGTCTGAATTTATTGACGTTAATATTTTCTTGATTTCTATCTTTTGCTTCTTGTGAAAAACCATTAAAAAAGATTAAAAATGTGATAAGAAAAGATATAGTTTTTTTTGAGGTCATAATTTTATTTTAGGCTCCACAAATTAATAAAAAATTATATATCAAGAGTTAGAAAAGAATTATTATTTCTTGCAATAAAACTCTGTCTTTTATCATTTCTCTTCACATGAATTATATTTTGCTGATCATCAAAAATTTCAAATAAAATTTTATTACTAATAACCATGTTACTATATATAGGTAAGTTTTCAATTTCTAAGTAACATACATACATGTCATTTTTGGTTTCAAGACCTAAATAGTCCATTTCAAATTTTTTATCATCGATTAGAATAGAAATTTTTGAGTTTATGTATTTATCGACTTGTTTAAAATAAAGTTCATCAATTAAATTTAGGTCATCTGTTTTCTGGTCTAAATATGTATCTGAAATAGCATTAGACAAATCGTCTTTAAATATTCTTAGAGTTATTTGCAAGGAACTATCTTCTGAGAAATTAAATAGTGATGTGCTAACATAATACTTATGCTCCAGAAAGCTGGAAAATATTAAAAAAAAGAAAAAAATAATTAGTCTATTCATTTAAAGATTCGAAATATTTATTAAATTCTTCAATAACTAATATATGGTCTGAGGAATTAAAATCACTTTGAATTGAGCTATTTTCAATACCACCTAAAACAAACTCATAAACATCATCTTGTTTTAAATCATAAGAGTTTGTAAAAAAATTGACTCCATAAAATTCAATAATACTTACAGCTGACACTGATTGTTTGTTCCATTTTCTTGTATTTCTTAAGCTAGTATAATATCCAGACAAATGTTTATATACCGCCTCAATATCTAGCCCTCCTGTAAGTGGTAGTAGAAGAGTACTTAAAATCAAACTTTTCTCAGACACTATTTTTTCTTCTCTCTTACCTTTAAAACCGGGGATGCCGACATCATCAAAATTAATTGGAACTTTGATATCAGAATTTTCCATATCCTTCAAAAAATTTCCAGATAAATTGTGGGGCTTAACAACAACATTTTCTAGTTCATTAATAAATTCATCAACATAAACTTTTAAGAATTCTTGTTTATAAATTAAATCATCGACAATTAAAACCCTTGGTATTATTTGAACAGAGGAAATTATTATTGTATCATTTTTTTGTATTCCAATTTCAAATTCTCCTTCAAGATTGGTTATTGTTTTCGATCCGCTAGATTTATTGATTATATGAATTCCTATTAAATCAATAGAATCATTAACAATCTCACCATTTAAAATTTTAAAATCTTGATTTGTTTGTGAAAAAATATTTGTTAAACAAAAAAAGAAAGCAAAAATTAAACTAGTTTCTTTCAAGAATTTTTTTAAACTTTTCACTTTGGTTAATTAAAAAATCTATTAATTGAAACTCATTGCTTTTTTTGAATAGAACCTTTGAGGGAAATCTGTCATTGCAGTATAGAAGAAATTCTGAAATATTATCTTTTTTGATTCCAAGTGTAGTTACAAAAAAAGAATCATCATATACTTCTCTAATCAAATCACTAGGCTTGTATTTAAGACTATTGATATTCTTATTATCCAGTTCAACTTTGTTTGAACTTTTGGCAATAGCCTTATAAAGGTTTATAAAATTTAGACCGTTATTAAATGTACCTGCTTTTAAAATTTCATTTTTAATTCTTGTTGATTTATCAGCAATATAATCCACCCTTTTAAATTCTTCTTTTTTTAAATCTAAAAACTTTTCGGTATTTTCTGGTCCAACAACTACCTCATCAAGAATTGTAACTTTTTCATTAACGTCAATGACTAATCTACTTTTTTGTAATATGTCTTTATCTATTGTTGTTGATCTAATTTCATATTGAACCGAAGAGAAAACAAGACGATCATTTAATCTAACTTTCATTTCAAATTCTCCATCTTCATTTGTAATTGTCGCTTGACCAGATGTATTATTTACAACATTTGCAGAAACTACATTAATATTTTTGTAAAGAACTTTTCCTCTGATCCAAGTTCTTTCATCTTGAGAAAATACAAGATTTGAGACTAACAATAAAAAAATAACTATTCTCATCATTGAATTGTTGAGCGGGAGACCGGGTTCGAACCGGCGACATTCAGCTTGGAAGGCTGACGCTCTACCAACTGAGCTACTCCCGCATTATTGTAAATATTTACAAATCATTTACAATATATTACTAATTTTAGTTTTAAATGAATTGGAAAGTAAAAAAAGTTAAATGCATAAGTCTCTATCCAATTAGAAATAAAGTATTAAGAAAAAGTGCTGGAATTAAATATTGTAAGTTTGAGGGAGATGAGAATGAAACTTCAATTCATCTTGCAGTTATTAAAGATGATTTAATAATTGGTGGAGTTTCATTAATTGAAAATAATTCAATAAAATTAAATTCAAAAAATTCTATACAACTTAGGGGAATGTGTGTTTATGATAAATTTCAAAAACAAAATGTAGGTCTATCATTATTAAATAAAGCTGAAGAACTTTCAAAAGCTAAAAATTTTGAATATATCTGGATGAATGCTAGAAAAAGTGCTCTAAAATTCTATCTCAAAAAAGGATATATTAATAATTTTGAGAGTTTTAATATTAATAATATTGGTAAACATTATTTTTTATTTAAAAAAGTAAAATGAAAATTAACTTAATATCTCTAATAATTGTATTTTTTTTATTTTGTAATAAAAGTTATTGTCAAAAAATTATGAATCTAGACCAATTAATCGGATTAAATGACAAAAATCTAATGGGTGATTCCATCAAGCTTGAATCAGAAACTTATTATGCCTTTAAAAAAATGCAAATTGCTGCAAAAAAGGATGGAATTAATTTAAAAATAATTTCTGCATACAGAGATTATGAAAGACAAAAACTAATATGGAATAATAAATACAAAAAATTTACAGAGGAATATTCTTTAAATCCTAACGAGGCAATCCTTGAAATTATTCGCTTTTCTACAATTCCAGGAACATCCAGACATCATTGGGGAACAGACATCGATATAATTGATGGAAATTATCCAGATGAGAATGATGTTTTGATTTCTAAAAAATTTGAAAAAAATGGAATTTTTTTCAAAATTAAATCATGGATGGATGAAAATTCTGAGAAATTTGGTTTTTATTTGACTTATAATAATGATATAAACAGGAAAGGTTTTGAATACGAACCTTGGCATTACAGCTACAGGCCAACCTCAATAAAGTATTATAATGCATTTATTAATAATGACATTGAAAAAATTATAAAGAACCCAGATCTTAAAGGACATGAATTCTTTAGTAAATCCTTTATTGATAAGTATATAACAGAAAATATAATGGATATAAATCCCGATTTAAAATAATCTATCGATAGATTATAATTATATTTGTCATTCAAAAAATTACAACAAATTGACTCATAATAAAAAAGTTTTATTAATGATTCTTGATGGCTGGGGATTGGGAACAAACCCAAGTGTATCTGCAATTGACAAAGCTAAAACACCCTATATTGATTCTTTATATAATAAGTATCCTAATTCTGAACTAATCACTTATGGACCTGGAGTTGGTCTTCCTGAGGGACAAATGGGTAATAGTGAGGTTGGCCACATGAATTTGGGGGCTGGAAGAATTGTTTACCAAGACTATGCAAGAATCAATCTCGATATTTTAAATAATAATTTTCAAAACTTAAAAAATCTGAAAACCCCTTTAAATGAAATTAAAAAAAATAAAAAAAAATTGCATTTAATAGGGTTAACATCAGATGGTGGTGTTCATTCGCACATTAAACACTTAGAAGCGATACTTAATATTACAAAGGAAATGCACCTTTCTAACGTATATGTTCATGCATTTACGGATGGCAGGGATGTCGACCCTAAATCAGGTATAGAATTTATAAAAAGGATTGAAAAATCTACAGAAAATTCAGGTGCAAAATTAGCAAGTGTGATAGGACGATACTATGCAATGGACAGAGATAAAAGATGGGAAAGAACAAAAAAATGTTATGATCTTTTAGTCAAAGGTGTTGGTTTACAAACTTCAAATTTTATAGATTCAGTAAAAGAATCTTACAGAAAAAATATAACTGACGAGTTCATAGAGCCTCTTATAAAAGTTGATAAGAACGGAAAGTCGAATGGGTTGATTGAAAACGGAGACTATGTCATTTTTTTCAATTTCAGAACAGATAGAGGAAGACAACTTACTGAAGTATTGACTCAAAGTGACATTAAGGACATGAGAAAGCTTGACCTTAATTTCATCACAATGACCAATTATGATGAATCTTTTAAAAGAGTAAAAAATATTTATGATAAAGATAATCTTGATGATACTTTAGGTGAAATTCTTTCAAAAAATAATAAAACACAGATCAGAATAGCCGAAACTGAAAAATACCCTCATGTTACATTTTTTTTTAATGGAGGAAGAGAAAAACCCTACAAAAATGAAAAAAGAATTCTTTGTCAATCTCCGAAAGTTGCAACTTATGATTTGAAGCCAGAAATGAGTGCTTTCGAAATTACTAACTCAATTATTCCGGAAATTGAAAAAAGAGAAGTAGATTTTATATGTTTAAATTTTGCCAATCCAGATATGGTTGGCCATACAGGGATAATGTCTGCTGCTATAAAAGCTTGTGAAACAGTTGATAATTGCTCAAAAGAAATTATTGAAAAAGCAAAAGCAAATGACTATTCAATTATGGTTATTGCCGATCATGGAAATTCTGATATAATGATAAATGATGATAATTCGCCAAATACAGCCCACACAACAAATCCAGTTCCGTTTATAATGATTGATAATGATATAAAAAAGATTAGTAATGGTGTTTTAGGTGATATCGCTCCGACAATATTAGAATTGATGAATATAAATAAACCACAAAAAATGACTGGTAAATCTCTAATCGTTAATAGATGAAAAATAATATTCTAATCATATTATTAATAACTGTTTTTAGCTGTAATAGTTCAATATCATCAAACAAAAATGGCAGTGAAACTGAACTTGACTATGTAGATATAATTGGAGTCTTTGATAGAAAAGAGCTAACAAAAGATCCACACAAAACTTGGTTCAACAAAAATTATAAGGATTACGAATTTGATAAAAAAACAATTGATAAACTCAAACCATTATTTAAAGATGTTGAAATAAAAATTTTTGTGGGAACATGGTGTAGTGATAGTCGTAAAGAACTTCCCGTGTTTTTTAAATTAATGGATAAATTAAAAATCAATAATAATAAAATTGAAATGATTGGAATGACTCTTGAAAAAACTACACCTGATAGTCTTGAGCTAAATCAAAATATAATAAATGTGCCAACATTTATATTTAAAAAAAATGGAAATGAAATTAATAGAATCGTTGAGTTTCCAATTGAAACAATTGAAAAAGATATTTTGGAAATTCTAACAACAAATAATTATCAAAATCCTTACGATTTTTAATATGAGTTTAACTAAATCTTATGAGGAAATAGAGCTAATAAAAGAAAGTGCTCAACTAGTTTCTAAAACATTAGGAATGCTAGCTAGTGAAATTAAACCCGGAATTTCTACACTTTATCTTGATAAATTAGCTGAAGCTTTTATAAGAGATCATGGTGCAGTTCCCGGATTTCTAGGTTTATACGATTTCCCAAATACATTATGTATAAGTCCAAACAATCAAGTTGTTCATGGAATTCCAAATAAGGAAATAGTTACTGAAGGTGATATTCTTTCAATTGACTGTGGGGTTTTAAAAAATGGTTATTATGGAGATCACGCATATACTTTTCCAGTTGGTGAAATTGATAAAGAAACTTTCAAATTACTAAAAACCACGAAGGAATCTTTGTACGTTGGAATTGAACAATTTAAATTAGGAAATAGAGTTGGAGATGTGGGTTACGCAATTCAAAATTACAACGAGTCCAGAGGATATGGCGTGGTAAAAGAGTTAGTAGGTCACGGACTGGGAAAAGAAATGCATGAAAAACCTGAAATGCCTAACTATGGAAAGCGAGGGACTGGAAAGAAATTTCAAGAAGGAATGGTCGTTGCTATTGAACCAATGATTAATTTGGGAACTTCAAACATAAATCAATTAAATGATGGTTGGACTATTTTAACTCGTGATAAAAAACCAAGCGCACATTTTGAACATAATGTTGCAATAGTTAACGGAAAACCAAAATTACTTTCAACTTTTGAATTTATCTACGATTCTTTAGGGATTAAAAGTGATGAAGAAGTGCCATTTAAATAATATAAATTGAAAATATTTATCAAGATTTTGATCAATAGTTTCCCAAGGACCTTTCTAATATGGATTAGTAATTTCTTAAACCCATTAATTGATATAATTTATAGAGGAAATAAATTTTTTGATCCGATAAATGGTAAATCATACAGAAAATTTCTTCCTTACGGATATGTTATACAAAGAGATAATGCTTTAAGTCCAGGGACACTTTCTTTAGAAAGACACAGATTATTGTGGTTATATCTAAGAAATGAAACCAGTTTTTTTAAAAAAAAACTAAAAGTCTTACACATAGCACCTGAACAATGTTTTTATAATATATTTAAAAACCTTGACAATATTAATTACACAACTTATGACTTAAACTCTCCCCTAGCTAAAATAAAAGGTGATATAAAAAAAATGCCTTTTAAAGAAAATTCGTTTGATTTTATTCTTTGTAATCATGTTTTAGAGCATATTGATAATGATAAAAAAGCAATGATTGAGATATTTAGAGTTTTAAATTTTAATGGCACAGCAATTCTCCAAGTCCCATTAAATCAAAATTTAGAAAAAACTTATGAAGATGATTCAATAACCGAAAAAAAAGATCGTATTGAAAAATTCGGTCAATACGATCACCACAGAGTTTATGGGCTAGATTATTTTGATAAACTAAAATCTATAGGTTTTAAAGTTGAACCTATAAAATATTCAAAGGGCTTTAAAAAAGAGGAAATAAAAAAATATGGTTTAATTGAAAATGAAATTATTCCTGTTTGTAAAAAATTAATTCACTAAAACCAGATGTATAAAATGTTTTAATTTCATTAAATGCATCCACATAAACTATCATCCCCTCTAACTCTAACTCTTTTTTCATTATTTTTTTTGATTCTTCAATGGGCATTGCCATAAAAGCTGTGGCGTATGCATCTGCTGTCATACAATCGTTAGCTAAAACTGAGGTTGCAAGCACATTAGTTTGTTTAGCGCTTCCATTTAATGGATTAATTGTATGAACTATTTTATTTCCCGATATTGGATCAATTAAATATTTTCTATAGTTTCCCGAACTAGCTAATGCTTTGTTTTGTAAATAAATTTTTTGTTTACTATTCTCTGGTTTCAAAGGATCAGAAATACCTACCCTCCATTTAGAATTGGAAACAGTATTTATTCCGCCAGCAAACATTTCTCCACCAATGTCTATAAGATAATTTTTAATTCCATTTTTTATCAAAAGCTCAGAAATTAGATCTACAGCATATCCTTTGGCAATGGCATTAAAATCAAGAAACATTCCTTTTTTAATATCTACTAGACCTTTATTTATATTTACCTTCTCGAATCCTGTAAAGGCTAATATACTGTCAACATTTATCGAAAAGTTTGGAACTGTATTGGGTCCTAAACCGTAAGCATTTGTCAATATTCCGATAGTTGGATCAAAATAACCATTTGTTGATTTCCAAATCGATTTTGATTTTTTAAAAACCTTTATAAAATTTTTATCAACTTTAACTAAACTTTCACCGCTATTAATTTTTGAAATATCAGACTCTCGAATATAAGTTGACATGGATTTATTCAGAGCATCAAAAATAGAATCAGAAAGTTTATCAAAATTAGCTATGGGATCATAAGAATTGTATAAAATATTAAAATTTGTTCCTAAAGCATAACTACTATATGAAAAGGTTTTAATTGGTTTGTCACATCCTAATAAAAGAATAAAGACAAGTGAAAGTTTAACTAATTTCTTCAAGACCGTCATAATTTATTGCAAAGCTAGAATCCTTAAACAAAGGTAATTCATAATCTTCAGAGTTGGCAAGACCTACTTTGGCAATTAATAATTTAGCTTCAAACTTTTTTGAATGTTCTAAAATTTTAGCAATGTTCTTAATTTTAGAATCTTTAGGATTTTCAGGATATGAAATAGCTTTAACAAGAATAAAGTAGAGTTGTTTGTTTTTAGAACAAACAAACTGAGGATTTTTATTTAATAAGCTATTAACAGAAAGGAAATCAAAATTGTCAGCCTCCAACTCCTTACCTACTATATTCATAGCTAATCTATGTAGTTCGATTTGGTTAAGAGGTTTTGGTAAAAAATTATCCTCCAAAGTCGTCAAATCTGACATTTTCAGGTGGAACACCAAAGTCATCAGCCATTTTTTCAATAGCTTGGTTCATTAGTGGTGGACCACAAAAATAAACCTCTATATCTTCAGGGTTTTCATGATAATTTAGATAATTATCTATTACCGTTTGATGAACAAAACCAACAAATCCATCTCCATCTCCATCCAATCCATCTTTTACTTTCCAATTATCTTCTTCAAGCGGTTCTGAAAGAGCTATATAAAATTTAAAATTTGGAAAATCCTTTTCAAGTGCTTTAAAATGTTCGGTATAAAATAATTCTCTTTTTGATCTACCACCATACCAAAAACTAACTTTTCTACCTGTTTTTAATGTTCTGAAAAGGTGATACAAGTGAGATCTCATCGGGGCCATACCTGCTCCACCACCAACATATAACATTTCAGCTTCTGACTCATTTATAAAAAATTCACCGAAAGGACCAGAGATAGTTACTTTATCACCTGGTTTTTTTGAGAAAATATACGATGAAGCGATTCCAGGGTTTACATTCATCCAATTATTTGTTTTTCTATCCCATGGAGGAGTAGCAATTCTTACATTAAGCATAATTTCTTTTCCTTCAGCAGGGTATGAGGCCATAGAGTATGCTCTTTCAACTTCTTCAGTGTTTTTCATCTTTAAGTCCCAAAGTTTAAATTTATCCCATTCTAATTGAAACTTGTTTGGGTCACCAGGATGTTCATCAGGATGAGAATCTATGTTTATGTCCTTGAAATCAATTTCACACTTTGGAATTTCAATTTGTATGTATCCACCTGCTTTATATCCCATGTCTTCAGGGATTTTTACAACAAATTCTTTAATAAAAGAGGCAACATTCCAATTTCTAACTACAGTTGCTTCCCACTTTTTTATTCCAAACACCTCCTCAGGAACTTGAATTACCATGTCTTGTTTAACCTTAACTTGGCATCCTAATCTCCAACCTTCAGCAATTTCCTTTCTGGAAAAATGAGGAGCCTCAGTAGGTAAAATTTCACCCCCGCCCTCACTAATTATACACTTACATTGAATACAAGTTCCACCACCTCCACAAGCAGAGGGTAAAAATATTTTATTATTACTTAAAGTAGATAGTAAAGTATCTCCAGAGGATACTTCAACCTCATTTTCACCATTTACAAGCAGCTTAACAGGTCCCGATGGAACAAGTTTGGCTTTTACACCAAGTAGCATTCCTACCAAAAGAAAGATAATTCCCAAAAAAACAGCGATACTAATTAAAATATAAGTTGAAATTGTCATAAAAAATTAAAGTTTAATTCCCATAAAGCTCATGAAACCAATTGCCATAAGTCCAGTTATAATAAAGGTAATTCCTAGTCCTCTTAAAGGCGCAGGAACATTTGAGTATGCTATTTTTTCACGAATCGCGGCAATTGCAAGAATTGCTAATAACCAACCGATTCCAGATCCAAAACCATATATTCCAGATTCAAGAATTCCTGAAAAATCTTTAATCTGCATAAAAAGTGATCCACCAAGAATTGCACAATTTACTGCTATCAATGGTAGGAATATTCCAAGAGCACCATATAGTGCAGGAGAAATTTTTTCCACTATCATTTCAACTAATTGCACCATTGATGCAATAACAGCTATAAACATTATAAAGCTCAAAAAACTCAAGTCCAATTCAGCATATTCGGGACCTAACCATATTAGGGCTCCAGGTTGTAAAATGTATTTATCAATCAAAAAGTTAAGTGGAACTGTTATCGTCAAAACAAAAACAACAGCGAAACCCATTCCAATTGATGTTTTAACTGTTTTGGAAACAGCTAAGTATGAGCACATCCCAAGAAAATAAGCGAAAACCATATTTTCAATAAAAATGCTTTTAATAAATAAGTTTGCGTAATCCATAATATAATTTTTATGCCTTTTCTATTAATTTTCTATTTCTTGATCTTTGAACCCATATGATTAAACCAACGGTAATTAACGCCATTGGTGATAAAAGCATCATTCCATTGTTTTCATAACCCCATTGTTCATAAAAAAAATCAGGAATTACTTGAACTCCTAGAAGATTTCCTGATCCTAATAACTCTCTGAAAAAGGCCACCAAAATCAAAATACCTCCATATCCAAAAGCATTTCCGACCCCATCTAAAAAGGATCTCCAGACCCCATTTCCAAGAGCAAAAGCTTCTAACCTTCCCATAACTATACAGTTAGTAATGATTAAACCAATAAAAATTGATAATTCTTTACTTACATCATAAGCATAAGCTTTAAGTATTTGATCAACTAAAACTACTAAAGATGCAATAACAGTCAGTTGTACAATAATTCTTATTCTGTTTGGTATTAAATTTCTTAAAATTGAAACAATAACGTTACTAGCACCCATTACCGCGACAACAGATAAGCTCATAACTATAGCAGCTTTTAATTGTACCGTAATTGCCAATGCAGAACAAATACCTAAGACTTGAACCGTAATAGGATTGTTGTCATCAAGAGGATCAGTTAATAAAACTTTATTTTTAGACATATTAGTTAATATTAGATTCAATATTTGAAATTGAAGAAAATGCCATTGCGTTCTCAGATTTTTTAATTGATTTAAAGTATGGTACGTAATGGCCAATTCTTTCTTTTATCATATCAGTAACACCGTCACAAGTTATAGTTGCACCTGAAATAAAATCAACCTCATGATCCAATTTATCAAGGTTAGATGGATCATTATTAGTTTTTGAAACTTTAATTCCCATCAAATTGTATTCAGAATCAAAAAGTTTTTCATCAATAAATCTTTCTTTGAACCAATCTTGAGTAATCTCAGCACCTAATCCTGCCGTTTCACCAACATGATCAAACACAACTCCTTTTATTGTATTTAAATCATCTTTAATTGATATGTATCCAAAAATTGCGTTCCAAAGTCCGTTACCTCTGATTGGAATAATGTAAAACTTTTCTTGATCAATTTCTGCAACATATAAAGGAAAATCTTGGTTGTCTGCAGGTTTTTTAAGTTCTAAAGCAAGTTTAACATCTCTAAATACATTTACTGAACTGTCAATAGAACCATCGTTTTGGACAGCTAACTGTTCTTTTATATACTCGTTAAAAAGAACCTCGGCTCCGTCTCTATCAATTTCAATTCCGACAGTTGATAGTATATTTTGCATTTTTTCTTTTCTGATATTATCGTTTTGTAAATCTTTTAATGACTGTGAAGTAAAAGCTAGTACTGAAGCAACAACGACTACCATTAGTGCAGCAAAAATAAATGTGTATAAATTTGAGTCTCTGTTCATATTATGCCACTTTAAGATTAGTTTTAATTTTTCTGTTAAGTCTTTTTTTAATATTTGCTTCGATCACATAATGATCGATTGTTGGAGCAAATATATTCATCAACAATATTGCTAGCATTACTCCCTCTGGGTAAGCAGGATTGAATACTCTAATTAAAATACAAAACAATCCAACAAGTAATCCATAAATCCATTTTCCCTTAGTAGTTTGTGCAGCAGAGACTGGATCTGTTGCCATAAACACAACACCAAATGCAAATCCTCCTACAATTAGATGATTAAACCAATTAAAACTCATAAGTTCATTTGCTCCCCACAAATTGAATAACCAACCTGTTAAAGCAGCTCCAATAACACTTCCAAGCATTATTCTCCAACTACCAACTCCTGTATAAATTAGAATTAAAGCTCCAACAAGGACCATTAAGGTTGAAGTCTCCGCTATTGAGCCTGGAATTCCTCCATAAAACATTTGAGAAATATCATAAGGTATTGCAGTTTCACCTGAGGCCAACATACCAAGAATAGTCTCACCTGAGATGCCATCAACTTTGGAAGCTTCGGAAACCCAAACTTTATTTCCTGACATGTATGTTGGGTATGCAAAAAATGCAAAAGCTCTTGCAGTAAGTGCAGGATTTAAGATATTCATACCTGTTCCTCCGAAAGCCTCTTTACCAATTAGCACTGCAAATGCAACAGAAACTGCTACCATCCAAAGAGGAATGTCAACAGGCATAATCATAGGAATTAATAATCCTGTAACCAAGTATCCTTCATTGACTTCGTGACCTCTAAAAATAGCAAAAGCAAACTCAATTGTTAAACCAACTATGTATGAAACAGTAATCATAGGAAGAACTTTTAAAGATCCATGAATAACTGCATCAATTGTTGTGAAGTCTGTGTCTATTTGTGAATAATATTGAAACCCTGTATTATAAATTCCATAGAAAAGAGCAGGTAGAAGTGCAATAATGACTGTGATCATAGTCCTTTTTAAATCTACTGCATCTCTGATGTGTGAACCATGTTTTGTAGTGTGATTTGGCACATACAAGAAGGTATCGAAGGCGTTTACAGCTGGAGCAAATTTTTCAAATTTCTCTCCTTTTCCAAATGGTTTTTTGATAGTATCTAAAATTTCTCTAATGTTCATTTATATTAATATTTTTAACCAACTTCTGAAATCATTAAATCAAGCCCTTCTCTTATAATTTTTTGGGCTTCTATTTTTGAGGATGAAGAATAATCTATTAAAGCAAAATCTTCAGGCGCAACTTCATAAATTCCTAAATTCTCCATTTTTTCAATATTTCCTGACATACATTCTTTTAAAAGTTGCATTGGAAAAATATCCATTGGAAATACATTTTCCATTTCCCCGGTTACAACAAATGCTCTTTCCTCTCCGTTTAGATTAGTGTCAAGATCATATTTTTTATTAGGAAATAACCATGAAAATGAAGTTTTGTAAATACTTGGAACCTTATTATTGATAAAAGGAATCCATCCAAACATTTTATAATTATTCCCTTCTCTTAAAATTGATAAAGTATTATTATAGAAACCTATATAATTGTCTTTATCAATGGTTCTGCCAGTTAGAACATCACCGTTTATATATCTTAAATTAAGATTTGTATCAATACCAGCATCTTCAATTATTCCAGAAAGTTGGGATCCAATGATTGTTTTATAATACTGGGGGTATTTAACTGGAGGACCTGAAACGGCTATTGTTCTGGTTGGACTGAACTTTCCAGTTAAAAAAAGCTTTCCAATTAATGCTACATCCTCAGCTCCTACAAACCATACTTTTTCTCCTGAATTTATTGGATCAATATGATGAATCTGAACTCCAACATTACCGGACGGGTGGAGAGCATTAATATTATAGACTTTAACATTCTCAATTTCATTGATAAATGAATTATGATTCTTTTCCACACATATGTTTAAATCTCCTTCCGTGAGTTTATTTAAAATATCAATTCCTGTTTTGAATTCATTTTTTTGCTCATTTAAAATAATCTCGAAGTCAGCTGAAATTGGAGCAGTGTTTAAAGTTGAAACAAAAATAGATTTTGGCACATCATGAGGATTTGCAATTATGTCGTATGGCCTTTGTTTTATAAATGGCCAACATCCAGAATTTAGCAGACTATCAATAATTTCTTTTCTTGAAAATTTTTTAAATTTAGAGAAGTTGTAATTTATTGATTTTTGTTCTTTATCACAATCAATTATAATTTCTAAAATTCTTCTTTTTGCTCCTCTTACTATGTCAGCAATTTTTCCTGAGACAGGTGAGCAAAATTTAATATCTGAATTACTTTTTGAATAAAATACAGTCTCACCTGATTTTATTTTATCACCAACTTTAACAACCATTTTGGGAGTTATTAAATGAAAGTCAGAAGGGTTTAATGAAACAGATTTTGGGAAAGGAGCTTTTTTTATAATGTTTTCAGGAGCACCTTTTAAATTAATGGTTAAACCATTTTTAATTCGAATGTCATTTGACATAATATATGCTATAAAATAGGGTGCAAATTTATTAATTAAAAGCTAGTTCTAAAAGTTGATTTGACATTAAATTATTTATTTATAATCATTCTAAATAATGAATTTAATTTATATGAAATTCACAAAAAAAACTAACTATATTTATTAAAATGAAAGCAACTAGATTTAATTTTTATTATTTATTTTTTTTTCTGTGTGCTGTTCCCGTAATAAGTCAAGAAAAAAACACTCCAAAAAACATTTATAGTGTTGAAATCAAGGCCAATAACAAAAAAATAAGTTACCCAGTTATTGATTTAAATGGTTTAATAAACTTATCATTTGATGACTTAGATGCTGAAAATAAAGATTACTATTATCAAATTAATCATTATGACTATAAGTGGAAAAAATCAAAGCTTTTTAAAGTAGATTACATCGACGGTTTTGATGATAATTTAATTACTAATACCAATAATTCCTTCAACACATTAGTAGACTATAACCATTACAAAATTACTATTCCAAATGAAGATTTAAAATTGAAAATATCAGGAAATTTTTCTATTAGCATACATGACGAGGATGGTGATTTTTTGTTTGAAAGAAAGTTTTCTGTTGTAAACAAAAAAGTTTCATTAAGTAGTTTTATAAAAAAATCAACTGAATTAAAAAACTATGAAACTCATCACGAAATAGATGTAATTGTAAAATGCAATAGTTGTTCAGATCTAATAGGCAACTCCTCGGATTTAAAGTTAGTTTTAATTAAAAATAATAATTGGAGGGAATCTAAAATTATTGAAAAGCCTGATTTTAAATTTATTGATCGATTAATCTACAAAAATATTTCATCTGCAGCAGGAAATGAATATAGATATTTTGATAATTCAAAAATCAACTTAACAAATTTAAAAGTTTATAAAACACAGCTAAATGACATTTATAACAGTTTTTTAACTACGGACTATGATAGAAATAAAATTAGTTATGAATACAACCCTGACATAAACGGTTTATTTTTTATAAGTCAAAATATTGAGAATCCTAATTTACAAAACGATTACTCAAAAGTTCACTTTAATTTTAAACCTCATGACTTGAACCAAATAAAAAAAGTTTACATAGTTGGTGAATTCAACAACTATGAGTTAAGTGAAAAACATGAACTTAAACTTACAAATAATAGTTATCAAGGTGAATTTTTATTCAAACAGGGATTTTATAATTACAAATACCGTTCAGTAAATTCAAATAATGAACTAAAATACTATTCTGGAGATTACTGGGAAACTGAAAATTCCTACACCGTTTTGCTTTTTCACAAAAGAGTTAGTGACAAGTATTATAGTTTAATTGGAAACTATGAAAATTCAAGTAAAAACATAATAAAATAGAATAGATAATATTTTTAAAATATATAACTTAGTAACATGATAAGTCACGTAACAAGGGGAATCAAAGTTTCTGTCAAAACTAATTTTGATGGCTCTTATTTTAAAAATTATGTTTTAAATTACTCCTTCAGTTATACTATTACTATATCCAATCAAAGCAAAAACACAGTACAGCTCAAATCTAGACATTGGAGAATTTTTGATTCTTTAAATAATGATGTTATTATTGATGGAGATGGAGTTATTGGTGAAAAACCATTAATAAAAACAGGAAATTCTTTTGTTTATTCATCAGGCTGTTTAATAACTTCACCTGTTGGTGCTATGAGGGGATTCTACACCATGATCGATATTAATTCTGGAAAAAAGTTTAGAGCATACATTCCCACTTTTAAATTAAATGCTCCTCAAGCATTAAACTAAAACAACATGATAAAAAAGATGAATTTTAAAGTCCCCGAATTATTAAATGAAGAAATAAAAGACTATAAAAAAAATTCTAAGGAAAGATTAGAAGTTGAAAAAACATATGATAATTTGTACAACCAAAATATCAAAATTCCACTCTATATTGGAAATGAAGAGATTTACACTAAATCCAGAAAAGAAATATTTCCTCCACACGACAATAAGAAATCTGTTGGCTCATTTTCAATTTGCGATGAAAAGCATGTTCATGAAGCAATTAACAACTCGCTAAGTGTCAAGAATAATTGGACCAATACACCATGGGAAGATAGAGCTTCAATATTTCTAAAGGCAGCTGAACTGATAGCAGGTCCATACAGATCAAAGATAAATGCGGCAACTATGATTGGACAATCTAAAACAATTTTTCAAGCTGAAATCGATGCAGCTTGTGAACTTGTTGATTTTTTGAAACTTAACATAGTTTACATGAACGAAATCTATAATGAACAGCCAATCAATGTTGGAGATGTTTCTAATAAGTTAGAATATAGACCATTGGAGGGATTTGTATATGCAATAACTCCTTTTAATTTCACTGCTATTGGAGGAAACTTATGTGCAAGTGCTGCCCTTATGGGTAATGTAGTTTTATGGAAACCAAGTGATTATCAAATGTATAGTGCAAAAGTCATTATGGATGTCTTTAAAGAGGCTGGACTACCAGCTGGAGTTATTAATTTAATTTCAGGTGACCCAATTATGATTACTGATATTGCCTTAAACAACCCTAATCTATCAGGAATTCACTTCACTGGGTCCACTGAGGTATTTAAAAATTTATGGACAAAAGTTGGTGCGAATATTAACATATATAGAGACTATCCTAGAATTGTTGGTGAAACTGGAGGAAAAGACTTTATTTTTTCACATCCCTCGGCAAAATCCAAAGTAGTGTCAACAGCTATAGTAAGAGGAGGTTTTGAGTTTCAAGGACAAAAATGCTCAGCTGCATCAAGAATTTACTTGCCTAGTTCAAAATCTGATGAAATAATTGGAATCTTAAAAACACAAATTGATTCAATCACGATGGGTTCACCAAGAGATTTCAAACATTTCATGACAGCAGTGATCCATGAAAACTCTTTTGATAAAATCGTTAGTTATATCGAAAAAGCAAAAAGTTCTGAAGAAGCAAAAATTATTATTGGAGGTGAATACGATAAATCAAAAGGTTTTTTCATATCCCCTACTGTAATTTTAACCGAAAATCCCAACTTTATAACAATGGAAGAAGAGATTTTTGGACCTGTCGTAACAATTTATGTATATGATGATAATAATTGGAAAGAAACTTTAGAAATTGTTGATAAAACATCGATATATGCACTCACTGGGGCATTTATTTCAGAAGATAAAGACAGTATAGATTACGCTTTAAAAAAGTTAAGATACAGCGCTGGAAACTTTTATATAAATGATAAACCATCGGGAGCAGTCGTTGGTCAACAACCATTTGGTGGCTCAAGAGGTTCAGGAACTAACGATAAAGCTGGATCTAAATTAAATTTATTGAGATGGGTTTCTCCAAGGCTTATCAAACAAAACTTTAATCCACCTGTTGATTATCCGTATCCATATATGGATTAGGTACGTAAACTATTTTTTTTGTTTCAAAAAAAAGTTCTTTAAAAAAATTATTTAATTCAAAAATTTCTGCGTTGTGAAACGAGCTTAACTCATTTTTTAAGTCTCCTCCTTTCAAGCTTATAATGCCATTTTTAAAAGAACTATGGTTATTAGTTTTAGAAAACTTATTTCCAATTAAGGATAACAAATTAGTCATATTAGTTACAGCTCTATTTACAATAAAATCATAGTTATTGGTTACATTTTCTGATCTTATTTGTTCAGCATATACATTTTTTAAATCAAGGTCCTTAATTATTGCATTTACAACTTTGATTTTCTTTCCTATTGAATCGGTTAAATGAAAATTAACATTTGGAAACATTATAGCTAAAGGAATCCCTGGAAATCCACCTCCAGTACCAACATCAAGAATATTTGAATTATCATTAAAAGAAAAAATTTTAGAAATGCTTAATGAATGAATTAGATGTCTTATTTCAATTTCATTAATATCTTTTCTTGAAATCAAATTAATTTTAGAATTCCAATATTTATACAAATCAATTAAATTTTCATATTGTGAAATTTGGGAATTAGTTAGGGTAGGAAAATATTGAATTAGCTTGTTCAAAACTTTTAATTATTTGAATAAAATTACATTAATTAATTTACCAAAATAAATATCTTTATTTAAAATTTGAATTGAATAACTATCTACTCAAACTTATAAAAAAATGTCAAAAAATTTATCAAAGAGAATTAAAAGCCTTCCTGTATCAGCAACTTTAGCAATGGCTGCTAAAGCAAGAGAGCTAAAAGAAAATGGAACGGATATTATTGGGTTAAGTTTGGGGGAACCAGATTTCAACACACCTAATTTTATTAAAAATGCTGCTGTTCAAGCAATAGAAGAAAATTATAATTCTTACACTCCAGTCGATGGTTATTTAGATCTTAAAAAATCTATATGTAATAAATTTAAAAGGGATAATAAACTCGAATACAATCCCGATCAAATTGTTGTATCAACTGGAGCAAAACAATCAATCGCAAATGCTGTTCAAGTTTTGGTGAATCCTGGAGATGACGTTTTATTAGTTGCCCCATATTGGGTTAGTTATTCAGCAATTGTAACATTGGCTGAAGGAAACCCGATAGAGATTAGATCCGATATTTCATCTGATTTTAAAATAACACCAAGTCAACTAGAAAATTCAATTACCAAAAAAACTAAACTTGTAATTATAAATTCTCCAAATAACCCCAGCGGATCCGTATACTCTGAAAAAGAATACATTGCTCTTTCAAAAATTTTAGAGAAATATCCAAACATTTATATTCTTTCTGACGAAATATATGAACACATTAATTATGGAATTCCTCACTTTAGTTTTGCTAGAATTTCATCAATGTATGAAAGAACAATTACTGTCAATGGACTTGCAAAAGCTTTTGCAATGACAGGTTGGAGAATTGGTTACATTGGTGCTCCAAGCTGGATAGCAAAGGCCTGTACTAAAATGCAAGGACAGATTACAAGTGGGACAAATTGTATTGCTCAAAGAGCTGCTATTGCAGCCTTGGATGCTCCAGTGGAAAAAATACAATATATGGTTGAGGAATTTAAATCAAGACGGAAACTAATAATAGAACTTCTAAGTGAAATTAAAGGTTTTAAATTAAATGAACCAAAAGGAGCATTTTATGTTTTTCCAGATATATCATACTTCTTTGGTAAAGAACTTAATGGAAATTTAATTAACAACGCGTCAGATTTTGCAATTTTCTTACTCGAGAATGCTCATGTTGCAACTGTAACTGGAGATGCTTTTGGATCTCCAAAAAATATTCGAATTTCATATGCTGCATCAAATGAAAATATTATAAATGCTGTTAAAAGAATCAAAAAAGCAATTGAGCATGTTTAACTTTTCCAAAAATCTGGAGAGAAAAAGATTAATACAGTAAATAACTCCAATCTTCCTACGAGCATTAGAAAAGCACACCAAAATTTTCCAATCTCTGGAAGACCTGCAAATGTACTTGTGGGTCCAAGTGTTCCTAGTGCAGGACCTACATTACCTAAAGATGAAGCAGCTCCTCCAATAGCAGATTCAAAATCTAATCCCAATAAACTTAGAACTCCTGCTCCTATTATAAATAAAATTAGGTAAAGAATAAAAAAGGCTAGAACATGGATAATTATTGGCTTTTCCACAACATGATTATTATGTCTTAAAGGAAAAATAGCATTTGGGTGCAAAGATCTTTTAAATTCTAGAAAACCATTTTTTATCAAAATTAAATGTCGTAAAACCTTGACTCCCCCTGATGTTGAACCAGAAGAACCTCCTAAAAACATAATACCAAAAAATAACATAGTAAGAAAAGGAGTCCAAGAAATAAAATCACCAGTTACGAATCCTGTAGTTGTAACGATTGCTACTACTTGGAAAAGAGAATGTCTAAAACTGCTTTCAAATTTACCATATACTTGAGGATGTTCTACACTAGTTGAGTTTAAATCAACATTAAAAAAAAGAATTAAAGTAGTTATTAAAACAAAAGTTGTTATAAACGAAACATACCATTTAAACTCTGTATCAGAAATTATTTTTTTGAATTTTCCTAGAATTCCAAAATAAATTAAAACAAAGTTTGTACCTGCCAAAAACATAAAAAATATTACAATATATTGGATTAGAGGAGAATCATTCCAAAATCCAATACTTTCGTTCTTAGATGAAAATCCACCCGATGCAATATTACTCATTGAATTATTAATTGCATCAAACAAACTCATTCCAGCTAATTTTAATAGTAGTGTCTCCAATAAGGTTAGCCCAACATATATCAGCCATAATCTTTTTGCAGTATCACTTATTCTGGGGTGGATTTTGTCACCAGTTATTCCAGGTGCCTCAGCAGAAAAAAGTTGCATACCTCCAATTCCAAGAAGAGGAAGTATCGCAATTGCCAAAACAATAATTCCCATTCCACCCAACCAATGTGTCATACTTCTCCAAAAAATTATACTTTCAGGAAGAGATTCAATATCATTTATAACTGTTGATCCAGTTGTAGTATAACCTGACATTGTCTCGAAAAAAATATTTGAAAATGATGTAATAGAACCGGTTGATATATACGGAACCATTCCAGAAAGAACCATAATTAACCAACCTAGTATGACAATAAAATATGCATCTCTTTTATGTATTTTTCTATTATTATTTTTTGAGAATAGCATTATAAACCAACCAGCAACAACAACAACTAAAGAAGAAAAAAATATTTTATTAAAAACACCATCTTGAGTTAAATAACTAACTAAAGATGCCATCAACATAGCAAAGCCATTGAATACTAGAAGTAATCCTAGAATATAAAAAATTAACTTATTATTAAGTTTAGACATGTTAACTATAAAAATAAACTCTCGACTTTTTTTATGCTTTCAGGTTTTGAACAAACTAAAACCCTATCGCCAAGCTGAATATCAAAGTCTCCTAAAGCTATTCTACCTTGATTGTTTCTAATAACTCCTCCAATAATAGCTGACAGAGGAAAATTGAGGTCCTTAATTTTTTTATTTAAAACTTTTGAGTTTTCATTAACAATAAATTCAACAATTTCAGCATCCATATCATTAAGTTTGGCTAACTCAACAATATCACCATTTCTAACAAATTTAAATATATCGTTTGCAGCCAATAATTTTTTATTAATTAAAGTATCTATTCCAATTGACTGTGATAGATTAAAATAATCCATATTTTCTACAAGGGCTATTGTCTTTTTAATTTTTTTAGATTTAGCCATTAAACAAGACATGATATTTGTTTCTGAGTCACCAGTTGTAGCAATGAAAGCATCCATACTTTCTAAATTTTCTTCAACTAATAAATCAACATTTCTTCCATCAACGTTTAAAACCATTAAATCTGTTACTTCTTCTGCAATTTTATTGGCTTTATTTTCATCGATTTCAATTAATTTGACATTAATACCTTTATCGATTAGATCCTTCGATAGTTTTGAACCAACTCTTCCAGCTCCAAGTATCATAACATCTTTAATTTTTTGTTTTTCGGCTCCCATCAGTTTATACAATTCCTCTAAACCCTGTGAATTTGTTATAAAATAGATATGATCACACTCACAAAAAATTGTGTTTCCTCGGGGAATTACAGTATTTTCACTATCCTCTCTTTTTAATGCAATTGGCATAAAATGAACACCAGGATAAACAGAAGCTGCTTCCATTACAGTTTTCCCAACAAACGGAGCATTTTTTTCAAGCCTAACTGCCATCATTTTTAAAATACCATTATCAAAATCATGTGTATTAGTAAACGCAGAATCACTTAGAATTAATTTAATCTCTTCAGCGGCTAAATCTTCAGGTGAAATTAACTCATCAATTCCGATTGAATCAAAATCAATTTCATTACAATCTTTAATAAATTCAACATTTGATATTCTAGCAATGGTTCTTTTTGCTCCTAATTGTTTGGAAAGAATACAAGTTGTGAAGTTTGTTGTTTCAGAGGTGGTTAAAGAAACTACTAAATCTGAATTTTCTACGTTAGCTTCTTTTAATATAGAAATTGAAGCACTATTTCCTTCAATAGTTTTAATATCCAATTTATTTTCGGCTGTGTGTAAGTTTGATTTTTGGTTATCAATCAAAGTTATATCGTGTGATTCAAATGAAAGTAATTTGGCTAAATGGTAGCCCACTTCTCCAGCACCCGCTATAATGATTCTCATATATACATCATAGAATTATAATGCAAATATACTTGATTTTTAAATTACTATAATTTTCAATAAGTTATTTCTTTACTACATTTGATTTATAATGATGTTTAAACTAAAAATATTTTGTTTTCTTTTATCTTCGATTATTTCTTATTCACAAATAGAAAATCTGCAAAATTTTGACAAACAAACTGTACATTTTGGATATTATTTAGGTTCCAACCAATACAACTTCAAACTTGATTACAAAGAAAATCCAAGTAAAAGGATTTTCATTAATCAACAAATAGGACTAAATGTTGGTCTAATTGGTGACCTGAGACTTAAAAAAAACTTAAACTTAAGATTTGAGCCTGGACTCTACACTAATAAATCAAATATTGTTTTTTATGAGAGAAGTAAGTTTACACAGAACTCTGACACATTAAGATCAATTAAATCAACCTTTATACATTTACCATTATTATTAAAATATAGTGCAAACAGATACAAAAATATTAGGCCGTACATAACAGGTGGTATCTCTACATCATTCAATTTATCAAGTGACCAAAACAAGCCAGAAGACAATTCAAATGGATTTTTCAGAACTAAAACTAACAATGTTTATTACGAGATGGGTCTTGGAATAGACATCTATTTTCAAAACTTTAAATTTTCTCCATCATTAAGAGGGTTATTTTCATTGAAAAACGAATTAGTTCCTGATGAAGACCCAAACAGCCCATGGACTGGAAATATTAAAAAAATGTCAACTAGGGGTGTATTTTTGAATTTTTCATTTCATTGATTTCTTCTAAACAATTCAGACAAAACTATTGCAACGGAGCTTGACAAATTTAAACTTTCGGGATAAAGCCTATCATCGCTTCTTGGAATTGTTAATTTAAATTCAATTATTTTTTCAATTTTAGGTGAAATTCCGTTTGCCTCATTTCCAAATACAATTATTCCATTTTTAAATTCATTTTTGAATTCATAAATAGGGTTTCCACTTAAAAATGTCCCATATGTTTTTAATGATTGTTTTGAAATTAAATTTTCTAAGTCTAAATATGTAATATTCAATCTTGAAAGTGAGCCCATGGCTGATTGAACCACTTTTGGATTAAAACAATCAACTGAATTTTTAGAACATATAATATCTTTAATTCCAAACCAATCACATGTTCTGATAATAGTTCCTAGGTTACCAGGGTCATTAATATTATCAAAAGCCAAAATTAAATTTGAAAAATCTATTTTTTTTGAAACTGGGATCTTAAAAAGAGCCAAATGGTCATCAGGATTATTTAAAAAACTAATTTTTTTTAAATCAGATTTTAAAATTTTAATTGCTTTTTGCTTAAAATATTTTTCATTGATGGAGAAAAGTTTTATTAAATGAAAACCATTATCAATAAATTCTTGTATTGATTTTCTTCCCTCAACAACGAACATTTCATTAAACTGTCTGTGTTTTTTTAATTTTAAGCTCCTAATCAGCTTTATGTCCTTTTTGATAAGCATTAATAATGGTGTATTTTTGGTTAAGTGATTAAATTGAAAAATACTTACATAAAAATAGCATTATTTATTATTTCAACTGTTCTTTTGAAAAGTTGCAGTGTCTCACAAAACTTAAAACCAAATGAACTGATATTGAAGTCCAATAAGATTTACATTAATGAAAGTAAATTTTCAACCGATTCACTAATGCCATTAATTATCCAAAAGAAAAATAATTACATCTTAGGTATTCCTGTTGGAGCTAAACTTTATCAATCAGGAAATAAAAACAGCGATTCATTGATTAATTTATGGCTGAATAAAAAAGAGAATCGTGAAAAGAAACTTAATACAATTTTTTCAAAAAAACAGGTTTCACAAATTAAAAAATATGTGAAGGATTTTAATAATTGGAAGACTAGAAATGGTGAGAAATTAGAAATCGTAGATTCTTTAAAAACGATATTTTCTGTTGAAAATATAAAATCTTTTTACAGAAATAGAGGATATTTTGATTCAAAAGTTAAGAGTGAAGTTGTAGTTGACAAAAATCAGAAAAATTATGGTAATGTTATCTATAATGTAAATCTTGGAAATAGATACTTACTGGATTCAATTAAGTTAAATATAAAATCTAAATTATTAGATTCAATATTCAATTCGAAAAAAGAAAAATCATTGCTGGTTATGGGAGACCCTTTTACCACAAGTATCTTTGAAAAAGAAAGAAATAGAATTGATAAGTTATTTAAAGACTCTGGAATTTATAATTTTCAAATTAGTGCTGTTTCTTTTAAAGTAAATTTAGATACAATTTCTGCAAACTTTAGAATTCCGGTTGAAATTTTAATTGATGACAAAAAAAACAATGATTATAAAATTCATAAAATTGAAAAGATTAACATAAATATTGTTAATGAAGATTTTGATAATGAATTAGAATTTATTGAAAATTTTAATGGAATAGATTTTTATTCAAATGATATACTCAATTACAAAACTAAAATTCTAACTGAACTTATTTCCATAAAAATAAATTCAAATTATAGTGATGAAGCCAGAACCAATACCATAAAAAAATTAAATGATTTTGATAATTTTCAATATCCATCAATAAGTTTTAATTATTTAAATAATTCAAATAACAGACTAGAGGTAGATATTTTTTTGGTTCCACAAAAAAAATACTCATTAAGTTTTGGGTTAGACCTAAAACATTCTAATATTGAAGATATTGGAATTGCATTTGAGACATCTTTTAATAACAGAAATATATTTATGGGAGGTGAAAAACTTGAATTAACATCTAGAGGGACAATCGGAAAATCATCAAATACTACAATTTCAGAGTACGGATTTGATTTAAGATTAAAATTTCCAAGGTTTTTTTCACCTGAAAAGTTTAAAATTTTACAAGACAAACCAGCCACCTTTCTTAATTTAGGTGTTTCAAATCAAAACAATATTGGTCTTGACAGACAAAATTTTAGATTAAATTTAAATTATGATTGGATTGATCCTAAAAAAAGAAGAAAAAATCTAAGTTTGATTAATATAGAATTAGTCAATAATAAAAACAGACTTAATTATTTTAATATTTATACAAACTCATATGAAAAAATTAATCAAATAGCACTGGATAATAATGCTAATTCAAAGTATTTTGATTCCAACAATGAGTTAATAATTCCATCGGGCATAGATTCTTATATTGAAGATGTAATTTCAAATCCAGATTTGTTAAATGAAAATGATTTTAATAATCTTAATTACATAAATGATAGAAGAAACAGATTAACAGCTAACAACTTAATTGTAGGGTCCAGTTATTCAATTATTAAAAGACCAATTGAAAATATTTTTAATAAAGACTTTTCTGAGTTTAAGTTTAAAGTTGAATTAGCAGGAAACCTTACTAATTTGTTAGCAAATGAATTTAAGGTTTCTCAAAATGAATTAGGACAAAATAAAATATTAGGTCTTGCCTATTCACAATTTGTAAAAACTGAAATTAGTTACATAAAACATTGGAACATGGGTTTAAAATCAAAATTAGCAATTAGATCATTTTTTGGAATTGCAGCACCTTTTGGAAATTCAAAAAACATTCCATTTTCAAAGTCTTTTTTTGCTGGGGGTTCTAATGACAATAGAGCTTGGGAAGTATACAGACTTGGTCCAGGAAGTAGTGGTGCGTTGAGCGAATTTAATGAAGCTAATATGAAGATTGCACTTAATGTTGAATACAGGTTTAACCTTTTTGGAAAACTTGATGGTGCAATTTTTAGTGATTTCGGGAATATTTGGAATGTTTTTGATGATACCAAAGACGATAAAAGAACTTTTAATAGTCTAAATGATTTGAATGAAATTGCAATAGGAAGTGGATTTGGATTAAGATACAATTTAGGATATTTTGTACTTAGGTTAGATACTGGTTTTAAAACCTATAACCCTGTTCTTGAAAAGAAAGAAAGATGGTTATCAGATTTTAACTTTAAAAATGCTGTTTTTAATATTGGTTTAAATTATCCTTTTTAGGACCAATTATTCTTTATATTTTAGCGAACTAATTTTTTAAAAAATGTGTAAAACAATTAAAGCAGGCGTCGCTACAGGAGATGAAGTTCAAGAAATTTTTGAATTAGCAAAAGCAAAAAAATTTGCATTACCTGCAGTTAATGTTATTGGTTCAAATTCAATAAACGGAGTTTTAGAAACTGCATCCAAATTGAATGCTCCAGTAATAATTCAATTTTCTAACGGAGGAGCAGTATTTAACGCTGGTAAAGGACTTTCAAACGAAAATCAAATTGCTGCAATCAAAGGGGCAATTGCTGGTGCTAAACATGTTCACGAGCTTTCAAAGGTTTATGATGTGCCAGTTATTCTGCATACTGATCATGCTGCAAAGAAACTTTTACCTTGGATTGATGGACTAATTAGTGCGAGTGAGGAACATTTTAAAAATACTGGAAAATCTTTGTTCAGTTCACACATGATAGACCTTTCTGAAGAGCCAATTGAAGAAAACATTTCAATTTGTAAAGATTATCTCAAAAGAATGAGTAAAATAGGAATGACTTTAGAAATTGAATTAGGAATTACAGGTGGAGAAGAAGATGGTGTTGATAATACTGATGTTGACGATTCAAAACTTTACACTCAACCAGAAGAAGTAGCTTATGCATATGAAGAGCTCTCAAAAATAAGTGATAAGTTTACCATCGCTGCAGCATTTGGAAATGTACATGGAGTTTATAAACCAGGTAATGTAAAATTAACTCCAAAAATTTTAAAAAATTCTCAAGACTATATTTCAAAAAAATATAATGTAGGTCACAACACAATAAATTTTGTTTTTCACGGTGGATCTGGATCATCAGTAGATGAAATTCGAGAAGCAATTGACTATGGTGCTGTAAAAATGAACATTGATACTGATATGCAATATGCATTTATGTCAGGTGTTAGAGACTATTTTAACTCTAATAGCGAATATTTAAAATCGCAGATTGGTAATCCTGATGGAGATGATATTCCAAACAAAAAGAATTATGATCCTAGGGTTTGGTTAAGAAAAGCTGAAGAAAGTTTTATTGAAAGACTAACTCAAGCATTTAAGGATCTTAATAATGTTGATACTCTAAACTAAATTTGGTTTAGTATATTTGAAAAAACTCCCATTTCATGGCTTGGTTCAAGAGAAAAACAAAAGGAATTCAAACTTCAACAGAAGAAAAAAAAGATACCCCAGAAGGACTTTGGCATAAAACTCCCACCGGAAAAATTATTGATACTGAAGAATTAGAAAAAAACTTTTACGTATCACCTGAAGATGGATTTCATTTAAGAATTGGTAGTCAGGAATATTTCAAAATTTTATTTGATGGTAAATTTAAAGAGATTGATAAAAATTTAAAATCAAAAGACCCATTAAAATTTTCAGATAAAAAAACTTATAAACAAAGGACTAAAGAAGCTAAGGATAAATCAGGACTTAAGGATGCAATCAGGGTTGCTATTGGAAAATCTCATGGTAAAGATGTTGTAATAGCCTGCATGGATTTTAGCTATATTGGAGGATCAATGGGATCTGTTGTTGGTGAAAAAATAAGTAGAGCTATTGATATTGCCATAAAGAAAAAAACACCTTTGATTATAATATCAAAGTCTGGTGGAGCTAGAATGATGGAAGGGGCATTGTCTCTAATGCAAATGGCAAAAACTTCTGCAAAATTAGCTCAACTCTCAAATCATAAAATCCCATATGTATCACTATGTACAGATCCAACAACAGGTGGAACTACGGCATCATTTGCTATGCTTGGAGATATTAATATTTCAGAACCAGGTGCATTGATTGGTTTTGCAGGACCCAGGGTTGTTAAAGACACAACTGGAAAAGAGTTACCTGAAGGTTTTCAAACCTCTGAATTTCTTCTTGATCATGGTTTTTTAGACTTCATTTCTTCAAGGTTAGAATTAAAAAATAAAATCAACTTATATTTTGATTTAGTTCTAAACAGACCTTTAAGATCATATTAAAAGTATTTTTTTCAAAATTAATATTATATTTGCCGCGCTATTAAGTTACATAAGAATCATTTTAATAATATTGGCATGTATTTAACAAAAGAAAACAAAAAAGAAATCTTCAAAGAACATGGAAAATCTGAATCAGATACTGGTTCTGCTGAAGGTCAAATTGCATTATTTACTAAACGTATCAATCATTTAACTGAACACTTGAAAAAAAACAGAAAGGATTTTAATACTGAGAGATCCTTGGTTATGATGGTTGGAAAAAGAAAAAGTTTGTTGAGTTATCTTAAAAATAAAGATATAAATCGCTACAGAGAGATAATTAAAAAATTAAACTTACGTAAATAAAATTTTTCCATAGTTTTTCATTGGTATTCTACTTAAGACACAACACAACTTAATTTATTTAATGAAAAATATGAAAATCAAAACTTTTAATGAAACCATTGACTTAGGTGATGGTAGAATAATAACTCTTGAAACCGGAAAGCTAGCTAAACAAGCTCACGGTTCAGTAGTTGTTCAAATGGGTAAAGCTATGCTACTTTGTACCGTAGTTTCTAACTATGAAGCTGGTAATGTTGACTTCCTTCCACTCACAGTAGATTATAGAGAAAAATTCGCTGCTGCTGGTAGATATCCAGGTGGATTTTTTAAAAGAGAAGCAAGACCAAGTGATGGTGAAGTTTTAACTATGAGGTTAGTGGATAGAGTTTTACGTCCATTATTTCCAAAGGATTATCATTCAGAGGTCCAAGTTATGATACAACTAATGTCACATGATGAAGATGTCATGCCAGATGCATTAGCAGGTCTTGCAGCATCTGCAGCAATTCAATTAAGTGACTTTCCTTTTGAATGCCCTATCTCTGAAGCAAGAGTTGCAAGAGTAGATGGAAAGTTTATTATCAATCCGAGTAGGGTTCAATTAGAAAAATCCGATATCGATATGATGGTAGGAGCGTCAGCTGAATCAGTTATGATGGTTGAAGGTGAAATGGATGAGTGCAGCGAGGAAGAAATGGCTGAGGCTATCAAATTTGCTCATGAGTCAATAAAAGTTCAAATTGAAGCTCAAGTTAGACTTGCTGAAGCGGTTGGTAAGAAAGCAGTCAGAGAATATGAAAAAAGTGATGAAAATGAAGAGCTTTCCAAAAAAATTCATGATGCCACTTTCAACAAATCTTATGAAATTGCAAAAAAAGGAACATCAAAGTCAGAGCGAAGTTTAGCTTTTTCAGCCCTTAAAGATGAGGTAAAATCTCTTTTTTCAGAAGAAGAGATTGAGGAAAATGGTAAACTAATTGAAAAGTATTTTAACAAATCTCAAAAAGAAGCTGTTCGTGAATTAACTTTAAGTGAAGGTTTAAGATTGGATGGAAGGAAAACAACTGATATCAGACCAATATGGTGTGAAGTTAATTACCTCCCATCTACACATGGATCATCCATATTTACAAGAGGAGAAACTCAAGCTTTGGCAACAGTAACTCTAGGAACATCTAGAGAAGCTAATAAAATTGACATGCCATCCTATGAAGGTGAAGAAACTTTTTATTTACATTATAACTTTCCTCCTTTCTGTACTGGAGAGGCAAGACCATTAAGAGGAACATCAAGAAGAGAGGTTGGACACGGTAACCTTGCTCAAAGAGGTCTAAAAGGAATGATTCCAGATAATTGCCCATATACTGTTCGAGTTGTGAGTGAAGTGCTAGAATCAAATGGGTCTTCTTCAATGGCAACTGTTTGTTCGGGAACAATGGCATTAATGGATGCTGGAGTACAAATTAAAAGACCTGTTTCAGGTATTGCAATGGGACTTATCTCAGATGGGGAAAGATATGCTGTACTAAGTGATATACTTGGTGATGAAGATCATTTAGGTGACATGGATTTTAAGGTCACTGGAACTTCAGAGGGTATAACAGCATGTCAAATGGATATCAAAATAAAAGGTTTATCATATGAAATTTTAGTTAAAGCTCTAAAGCAAGCCAGAGATGGAAGATTACATATATTAGATAAAATTACAGAAACTATAGAAAAACCTAATCCGGAAGTTAAAGCTCATGCACCAAAAATGGTTACCAGTCGAATTCCAAACGAGTTTATTGGACCTTTTATCGGCCCTGGAGGGAAGGTGATTCAAGAATTACAGAAGAGTACTGGTTGTACAATTGTTATTAATGAAGATCCTGAAACTGAAGAAGGAATTGTAGAAATTCTTGGGACTAACCAAGAAGGTATTGATTTAGTTCTTTCTAAAATTGATTCACTTCTTTTCAAACCAGAAAAAGGTAATACATATAAAGTTAAAGTTATAAAAATGTTGGATTTTGGTGCTGTTGTTGAATATTTAGACGCACCTGGAAATGAAGTTTTATTACATGTAAGTGAAATTGCTTGGGAAAGAACCAATAATGTTAGTGATGTTCTTAGTTTAGGTGATGAGCTTGAGGTAAAATACTTTGGTGTGGATCCACGAACTAGAAAGGAAAAAGTTTCAAGAAAAGCTTTGTTAGAAAAACCTGAAGGTTTTGTGGAAAGATCTCCTAGACCACATAACAAAGACAATAATAAAAGAGATAACAGAGAAAGAGGTAATAAAAATTCTAAATAGTTACATTAAACTGTAACCTTTTTAATATTTTGAACGTATAATAAGTTTAAAACAGATTACATGAGACAACTTAAGATTACAAAACAGGTAACCAATAGAGAAACTGCCTCACTTGACAAATATTTACAAGAAATTGGAAAAGTTGATTTAATTACAGCTGAGGAAGAAGTTGAATTGGCTCAAAAAATTAGAGCAGGTGACGAAAATGCTTTAGATAAGCTAACAAAAGCCAATTTAAGATTTGTTGTTTCTGTTGCAAAACAATATCAAAATCAAGGACTTACTCTACCCGACTTAATTAACGAAGGTAATTTAGGATTAATTAAAGCCGCAAGAAGATTTGATGAAACAAGAGGGTTTAAGTTTATTTCTTACGCAGTTTGGTGGATTAGACAATCTATTCTGCAGGCTTTAGCCGAACAATCTAGGATCGTAAGACTTCCATTAAACAAAATTGGATCTATTAATAAAATAAACAAAATGTATGCCTTCTTAGAACAGGCAAACGAAAGAGTTCCTTCAGCTGAAGAAATTGCAAAAGAGTTGGATATGACGGTTTCTGATGTAAAAGAATCAATGAAAAATTCTGGAAGACATGTTTCTATGGATGCACCCTTAGTTGAAGGAGAGGATTCCAACCTCTATGATGTGTTAAGAAGTGGCGAATCACCCAACCCTGATAGAAACCTTTTACATGAATCTTTAAGAACAGAGATTGAAAGAGCTCTAGAAACATTAACGCCAAGAGAAGCAGATGTTGTTAGGTTATATTTTGGATTAGGTGAAAAACATGCCATGACACTTGAAGAAATCGGAGAAACATTTGATCTAACTAGAGAAAGAGTTAGGCAAATTAAAGAGAAAGCAATTAGAAGATTAAAACACACATCAAGAAGTCGAATTTTAAAAACTTACTTAGGTTAATATGAATATTATTGCGCCATCAATGCTTGCTTGTGATTTTGGAAACCTCAAAAGCGAAATTGATATGGTTAATAATAGTAAAGCCGATTGGTTTCACGTTGATGTTATGGATGGGGTTTTTGTTCCTAATATTTCATTTGGAACACCAATCATGAAGGTCTTAAAAAAAAATGCTAAAAAAACATTAGATGTTCATCTAATGATTATCAATCCTGATGATTATTTAGAAAAATTCTCTCAACTTGGAGCTGATATTTTAACTGTTCATTTCGAGGCTTGTCCACATCTTCATAGAACAGTTCAAAAAATTAAGGATTTAAATTTAAAAGCTGGAGTAGCTATCAACCCTCATACTCCTGTTTCTTTTTTAAAATCTATAATTAGTGACATAGATTTAGTTTGTATTATGAGTGTTAATCCAGGCTTTGGAGGACAATCTTTCATAAAAAACACTTTCAATAAGGTAAAAGAGCTTAGAAATTTAATTAACGATCATAACTCCAATGCTATTATTGAAGTGGATGGGGGAGTAAATTCCAACAATGCAAAAAAACTAATTGAATGTGGTGCTAATGTACTAGTTGCTGGAAGCTTTGTTTTTAAGTCCGAAAATCCTTCAAATACTATTTCAGAATTATCTTCAATTATTAATTAATTATAAATAAATATTAATAATTTTAATGCATATCAGTTATGTATTCAAATTATATATATGTTATTGGAGCCATGAGTGGGACTTCTATTGATGGTCTAGACTTAAGTTTAGTAAAATTTGATAAAAATATTCACTCAAACTATAAAATAATCAATACTTACACCTATGATTATTCCAATAGTTGGATTTCAAAACTTAGAAATTCAATTTATTGTGATAATAAAGAATTAAGAAAATTAGATGTTGAATACGGAAATTACATTGGTGATAAGATTAATACTTTTATTAAAGAATGTGGAAATATAAAAATTGATATTATTTCATCTCACGGACATACAGTTCATCACAAACCCAATCAAGGAATAACATACCAAATTGGAAACGGTAAATCAATTTTAGAAAAAACAAAATGCAATGTTGTATGTAATTTTAGAACCCAAGACGTAAAACTGGGTGGTCAAGGTGCTCCCCTGGTGCCTATTGGAGACTTGAATTTATTTAGCGATTACAAATATTGTTTAAATATTGGAGGGTTCTGTAATATTTCAATTAAGAAAGATAAAACCATTAATGCTTTTGATATTAGTCCAGCAAATACAGTTTTAAATTATTACTCTAATAAATTAGGATATGATTATGATATTAACGGAGAACTCTCAAAAAAAGGAAATATCAATTATAAACTATTGAGTAAGTTAAATAGAATGGATTTTTATAAAATTTCAGGACCTAAATCTTTAGGAATTGAATATGTAAACGAAAAAGTTATTCCAATAATCAAATCTTATTCAATAAATAACTACGATATACTAATGACATATGTTGAACATATTTCATATCAAATAAAAAAATCAATAAAAGAAAAAAAAGATGATAAAATTTTGATTACAGGTGGAGGTGTATACAATAAAACTTTAGTTCAAAAAATCGAAGATAAAGTTGAGTGTAAAATTATCGTACCTGAAAAGGATATAATAGAACACAAAGAATCATTAATTTTTGCTTATTTAGGTTTTTTGAAATATTATAATAAGATTAACTGTTTGAGCAATGTAACAGGAGCAAGAAAAGATCACTCTTCAGGTTTTGTTTATAAATTTTGAATTTTGATATTTCTCCATTTGACTTTAATACCTCCACCATCATGAATCTGTAAAGCAATTCTACCATTGGCATCTCCAATTTTTTTATCTGAGTAAGAAATCATTTTTTTTCCGTTTAGCCATGTAGTTACATTACTATCTTCAACTTTTACAGTAAGTTTGTTCCAGTCACCCATAATTAGAGAAGAATCTTTTCCAAAGCTTGGTTTGATTAACCAACCTCTTCCATATGATTCATAAATTCCACCGGTGTATAACCCAGGGGGAGCTACTTCAACTTGCCATCCACTTACTTTAGTTCCTTCAACAGTAGATCTAAAAAAAACACCACTATTTCCATTTGCTTCTTGCATAAATTCAAGATTTAAAACAAAATTCTTGTAATAATCTTCAGTTCCTAAATATCCATATTGGGCATCTGGGCCACTTTCACAAACTAAAATCCCATCTTCGACATACCATTTTTCTGTTCCGTAAACTATCCATCCATTTAAATCATTTCCATTAAATAAGTTGATCGTATTTGCTTGATTAACGATCGGTTCATTATTATTCGAGCTATCATTTTCAGTAGTGTAATGATTATGGGTTTCAGGTGAAAATAAAGATAGAGAGGCACATGAATAATTAAATAATATAAGTGCCAAAATAAGAGTGTTATTTATATACTTCATACTGATAATAATTAAAATTGTAAATTTAATTTGATATAAAGATAATTAAATGGTAAAAACTAGATTAAAAACATTTAAATTTTTAATCCTTATAATTACTTTAAATAATGACTATTTTTTTCAAAACAAAAAACTTAATCAAATATTTTATCATGAAAAAAAGCGTATCTGCTCTAATCCTAATATTAACTGTGTTTAATATTAGTGCACAAAAAAGAAAAGAATTTTTTAAAAGTCCTGAAGGTGTTTTTTATATTTCATCTGATTTACATATTCACAGTGTTTTTTCTGATGGACTTGTATGGCCAACTGTAAGGGTTGATGAAGCTGTCAGAGATAGCATTGACTTAATATCACTTACGGAACATCTAGAATACCAGTCTCATTTGTATGACATTCCTCATACAAATAGAAATAGATCATTTCAAATAGCAGGTGGTTATGTACAAAATCGTCCTTTAGCAGTTGTTCACGGAACAGAAATTACAAAACCAATGCCACCAGGCCACTTTAATGCAATTTTTATAAAAGATGCTAATAAATTTTTTGATAGTGATAAAAAACCTTTGAACTTTAATCGAGCAATTAGAGAAGCTAATAATCAAGGAGCTTTTGTTTTTTGGAATCATCCAATGTGGGAAGCTAACAGAAGCGATGGAATAGCTAAGCTTGATCCGATTCATAAAGATGTAATTGATAAAAAATTATTACACGGAATTGAGGTTGTAAACTTTGATACATTTTCTGAGGAAGCAATGCAAATTGCACTTGAAAATGAATTAACAATGATGGGCACAAGTGATGTTCATATATTAATTGAATGGGATTTTAATATCAAAAAAGAAAGTTTTCACAGACCAATTACATTTATAATGTCAAATAATAGAACAATAAAATCTATCAGAGATGCTTTATTTAAAGGGGATACATTTATCTGGTACAGAGATCTAATTATTGGTAAGTCAAATAATTTAGAACAAGTAATAGAAAATAATTTAGAGGTTGTTTCCAAAGGATACGGATTCAAAAATAGAAAAGTTGAAATTTTGCAAGTAGAGTTAATAAATAAATCAGTTGCTCCAATTAATCTCAACTATACTGGAGAATTTACATTTCATAATGACTACAAATACATCGAACTTAAACCTAAGTCTAGTAAAACAATATATATCAAAACAAAAAAAATTAAAAATAAAATTGATTTAGAATTTGAAGTTTTAAACTATGTGATCGCACCTAAAACCAACCTTAAAACAATAAAAACAATAAATATTGAATAAGAAATTTTAAATAATTACACTATTGGGGTAAATAGTAATATTTAATTACTGTAGTTCAATATCTAAAACCCTTTTTTTATAAAATTTAATTGAGCCTTCACTAAATTTTGGTTTTCTAAATCTGATTTTTTTTTCTGTAGAAAAACCATATTGTTCAACAGGCATACCTATAAAGTTTTTGTCTAAAATATTGTTTTGGTTTTCATCTAATAAAATTGATATAAGATAAATTCCTTTTGGAAGATTAATTGTTGTGGAAAATTTATTTTTTTCCACCCATTCTTTATAACCATAATCAAAACCTTCTTTTTGACCTGAACTGTTTGTAGCGTTGCTATTCCATAAATCAGGATTTGACCAAACAGCAATTATTAAGTTTCCATTTGATTCTATATTAGATACGTTTATTTGGAGCTCAAACAATTCCTGATTATTTTGAGCAGATAATTTAAAATTTAATACTAATAAAATAATAACAAAAAATTTATACATAAGTTCTTTTTTCGTGACCCAGGGAGGATTCGAACCTCCAACCGTCAGAGCCGAAATCTGATATTCTATCCAGTTGAACTACTGGGCCAAAAATTAAGACAACTTAGAACGAACTATATTAGAAATAGTTTTTCCATCAGCTTTTCCTGAAAGTTGACTTGAAGCAAGTCCCATTACTTTGCCCATATCTTTCATTCCCTGAGCACCAGATTGATCGATTATTTCTGAAATAATTTTTTCAATTTCATCATGATCTAATTGTTTAGGTAAAAACTTCTCAATTACTTTAGCCTGATTGAGTTCTAATTCGGCAAGCTCTAACCTGTCTTGATTTGAATATATTTCAGCACTTTCTTTCCTTTGTTTAACTAGTTTTTGTAATATTTTAATTTCATCGGCTTGACTAATTTCTCCTCCAGAATTTTTTTGTGTTCTTGCAAGTAATAAAGCTGACTTGATTGCCCTTAAAGACTCTAATTCATAGTTATTCTTACTTTTTATAGCCTTAATAATTGAGCCTGAAATATTTTCTAGTAATCCCATAGTTATTTATTTAAGTTGATCGACATTATCAAGTAAAAAAGAGTTGTTCGCTCTATTATTAATTTTTCCATTTAAATCATCGTCTATTGAGCTTTTTGATAATTTAACTTTTTCTAAATCAGTAAGAGAAATTCCAGCTCTTTTAAAAGCAGGTTCATTTTCGATAGATTTTAGGTTTCTAGATTTTTTAAAATCGTAATTAAACTCTTTTAATTTAATTTTTCTTTCATCAGTTCTTTTAGCTAATCCGTCAGCAATTGAACAATTTAGGGGGTTTAGAATAACTTCGTTTTCTTTATTATTAAGAGAATCATTACTAGGTTTTGTATTGTAATCGTCAAAACTTGATTTATTTGAATTAGTAGCTGTCACTTCTGTTACAGGAATTATATGAATAGGATTATTTACTTCGATTTCATTTACATCCTCAATTAATTCATGAATAATTTTGTCAGGATCAAATTTTTTCTTTTTCAATGGCATGTCAAAGTCAAATAAAACTTGTTCCTCTATTTTTACTTCTTCAGGGGATATTACTTCAAGATTATTAATGTCATTAATTTCCATCTTATCGTTATTTATTTCAAAAGTTGACTTAACTTCCTCAATAGAAGCCTTTAGATCTTCATGATTAGTGGATGAGTCAAGATTCTCTATTTCTATTTCTGTGTTTTTAAAATCTATTGAATCAGTCTCAAAACCCAACTCCATGGTATTATCATCAGAGCTGTTTTTTGAACTCAAATTATGAACATATCCAGTATTTTCATCAAGATTATGAATTATTTTTTTTGAATCTGAATGTATAATTTCTTCTTGCTGATTGGGATCAAATCCAGTAGCAATTACGGTAACAGAAATTGATTCCTCCAAATTCAAATCTTCTCCAACACCCATAATTATATTTGCATTATGACCTGCTTTTTCCTGAATATATTCATTTATTAATCCGATTTCATCTATTGTAATTTCTTGTTTTCCTGAAACTATTAAAAGTAAAACATTCTTTGCTCCATGTATCCTATTATCATTTAATAAAGGGGAATCTAATGCTGAAGAAATTGCCTCTATTGACCTTTTTGTTCCAGACGATGTGGCTGATCCCATAATAGCATTGCCACTGTTTGACAAGACAGTTTTAGCATCTTTTAAATCAATATTTTGAGTATAGTGATGTGTAATAACTTCAGCTATTCCTTTAGATGCAGTAGCTAGAACTTCGTCTGCTTTTGCAAAACCTTCTTTAAAACCTAGATTACCATAAATATCTCTTAATTTATTATTGTTTATAACAATTAATGCGTCAACTTCATTTCTTAATTTTTCAATTCCTTTTTTTGCTTGCTCTTCTCTGATTTTGCCTTCAAATTGAAATGGCATTGTGACAATACCAACCGTTAGAATATCCATTTCTTTAGCTAATTTTGAAATTACTGGAGCTGCTCCGGTTCCAGTTCCTCCTCCCATTCCTGCTGTTACAAAAACCATTTTTGTATTAGTTTCTAACATTTTCTTTAAATCATCGAAACTTTCAACAGCAGCTTTTTCACCAATTTCAGGATTTGCTCCGGCTCCTAAACCCTCTGTTAGCGATATACCTAACTGAATTTTATTTTCAACCTTACTGTTTTCTAATGCTTGAGAGTCTGTATTACACACTACAAAATCCACTCCCTTTATTCCTTTTGAATGCATATAATTAATTGCATTACTTCCACCTCCTCCTACTCCTATTACTTTTATTACGTTACTCTGATTTTTTGGTAAATCAAATGGCAAATTCTTAATTTCTTGGTTTAATTGCATAATATTAATTTATTCGGCGTTATCTAAAAATGTTTTTATTCTATCTGTAAATTGATCTAATATTGAAACAGGTTTTTTTGTTTTACTATTTTCTTCGGATTTAAGTTCCATATTATCGTTTTCTGATGTTTCATCTTTCAGTTTATTTACTTTTCTAATTTTTATTGAATTCATCACAAGGCCAACGGCTGTTGCATACATTGGACTTGAAATATCTATAGAATTATTTCCAGCTAAATGTTCACTTGGATGACCAAGTCTTGTATCCATTCCTGTAATATATTCAACTAATTGCTTTAGGTGTTTTAACTGACTACCTCCACCTGTTAAGACAATTCCTGCAATCAATTTCTTTTTTTGATCATCATGTCCATAATTTTTGATCTCAATATATACTTGCTCAATTATTTCAACTACTCTAGCATGTATAATTTTAGATAGATTCTTGAGTGAAATTTCTTTTGGATCTCTTCCTCTCAAACCTGGTATGGAAACAATTTCATTATCTCTATTTTCACCAGGCCAAGCAGATCCAAACTTTATTTTTAATAATTCAGCTTGTTTTTCAATTATTGAACAACCTTCTTTGATGTCATCAGTTACAACATTTCCGCCAAATGGTATAACAGAGGTATGTCTAATTATTCCATCTTTAAAAATTGCTAAATCAGTAGTTCCACCTCCAATATCTATTAGAGCAACTCCTGCTTCTTTTTCTTCTTGACTTAAAACGGCATCTGATGATGCAATTGGTTCAAGAGTTATACCTTCAAAATCAATCCCTGCACTTTTAATACACCTAGCAATATTTTTTATTGAGGAAACCTGTCCTACTACAACATGAAAGTTAGCTTCAAGTCTTCCTCCAAACATTCCAATTGGTTCTTTAATTTCAGCTTGCCCATCAACTTTATAATCCTGAGGTAAAACATGGATAATTTCTTCCCCAGGTAACATTACTAGCTTATGAACTTGATTAATCAACTTTTCTAAATCATCATCATCAATGACAGTATCTGAATTGGTTCTTGTAATGTAGTCACTATGTTGAAGACTTCTTATATGTTGACCTGCTATCCCAACTATAACCTTTTCTATTTTTTCAGAACTATTCAATTCAGCCTCGTTAACAGCAGATTGAATTGACTGAATAGTTTGAGTTATATTGTTAACAACACCTCTGTGAACACCAAGACTTTTAGATTTACCAACCCCGATGATTTTTAATTTACCATATTCATTTAATGAACCAATTAAAGCAACAATTTTTGTTGTCCCTATATCTAAACCAACAAATATATTTTGACGTTCCATTTATTTTCTTTCTATTACAACTTGGTTTTTAAAATTTAAATTGACAGTTTTTATACTATCTAATAAGCCTGAACTATAAACACTTAAAAAGAAGTTTTGATAGTTTTTAAATTTTGATCTATAATTATCAAAACCATCCATTTTCAAAATGAATGGATAATCATTTAAACCAAAAACTATCTTCTCATCTGCATAACTCAAACTTGAAATATGATTTCTTAAGAATTTATCCCTAGCGATGTAGTAACCTAACTTACCTAACGCTGTGTATTTTTCAGATTTAACACTATTTAGAATCAAAGGAACTGTCTCAGAATAATTTGGTGATAATGACATAGTTTTTCCTTTGGCATCTAAATAATACTTTTCATTTAAAACTCTAAATACAGGGTTTTTTTCTTTTATTTTAATTCCTACTTTCCCATCAATTGAAACTGACACATCAACAAAATCAATATAACTATTTGATAATATTTCTAGTTCAACTTCTTTCAAATTTAAATCACTTTTTAAAATATTTTTTGAGAAAATATCAGTTTGTGTTAACAATTTATTAACCGAATCTACTGAGATGAAATTAAATTCAGATTCAATAAAATGTATGTCTTTAAAAGAAATTGTTCTTTCTTTATTTTTACTAAAGCTGAAAAATGAAAGAACAGCTATAATTATGATTAAGAATGATGTTTTATAATTATTTAATCTCATAATTGTTCTATAGTTTTTTTAATTTTTTCAACTTCATTAGAAATATCTCCAGCCCCCATTATAACTAAAACCTCAGAATCTGATCTACTTAAATGACTCGATAAATTTGATTTATCAGTTAGATGTTTGTTAATATTATTAATCTTACTTAAAAGAATATTTGAGTTTACATTCTTTATAGGCTTCTCGCGTGCCGGATAAATATCAGTTAAAATTACTTCATCAAAATCAGATAAACTTGAAGCGAACTCATCCATTAAATCTTTTGTTCTTGAATATAAATGAGGTTGAAAAACTGCAGTTACTTTTTTGTTTGGATATAAGTCTCTGATAGATTCTCTAATTGCCTTAATTTCAATTGGATGATGAGCATAGTCATCAATTATAATTTTTGGATATTTAGAAATAAATGAAAATCTTCTTTTAACTCCTTTAAAAGTTAAAATTGAACTAATAATTTTTTCAGGCTGTATTTTTAATTTAAGACCAACAACAAAAGCTGCCAGAGCATTCAAAGCATTGTGCTTCCCAGGCATATCAAAATTTACCTCAAAAACATGTTCTTTGCTATTAATATTAAATGTGGAAACATTATTTATTATTTTATAATCAGAAATATAATAGTTTGAGTAATTTTCAAAACCAAAAGTTATCCCATTTATTGAAACATTTTCATTTACTAATAATATTCCATCTTTTTTAATTCTTTTTGTAAAATCAATAAATGAATTTTTTAATTGGATTTCATTTTCATATATATCTAGATGATCAAGGTCAATCGAAGTTATACAAGCAATATTTGGATTTAGAGTTAAAAAAGATCTATCAAACTCATCGGCTTCAACCAAAATAATTTCATTTCCATTCTGAATAAAGTTGGTATTATAATTTTCAGAAATGCCACCAACAAAAGATGTAAACTTAATATTATTGTCAAACAAAATATGAGAGAGGATTGATGATGTTGTAGTTTTTCCGTGGGTTCCGGCTATAGCAATACAAAATTTATTTTTTGAAATTAGTCCAAGTATTTCAGATCTTTTTAAAATTTTGAAATTATTAAGCTTAAAATGAACAAATTGCTTGTTTAATTTTGGTATGGCAGGAGTAAAAATTACTAATGTTTTGTCTCTATCAAAAAATTCAACAGGTATATTTGTTACATTATCTTCATAATTTATAGCTACGTTAATTTCTTCTAAGTTTTGAGTAATTTTTGATTCAACTTTGTCATAACCGCCAACATTTTTTTTCTCATGAACAAAATATTGAGCAAGTGATGACATTCCAATTCCACCAATTCCAAGAAAATATATGTTTTGATATTTACTCAGCATATTTAATTGATTTTAAAATGTTATTAACTATTTCAATAGTTGCTTCTGGTTTTGCTAACTTTTTTATGGATTTGGATAAATTCCTATGATATTCATCATCCAAAATAATTTTTTTAAAAGTTCTGAAAAAATTTAAATTAAGATCTTTTTCATGAACTAATTGAGCTGCATTTAAATTAACCAATGACATAGCATTCTTAGTTTGATGATCTTCAGCTACATTTGGAGATGGCACAAAAATTACTGGTTTTCCTACTATGCACAACTCAGATATTATACTTGCACCAGCCCTAGATACTATCAAATCTGATGCGTTATAAGCATATTCCATCTTTCTTATAAAGGGCTTTATAACTATATTTTCTGAATTTAAATTTTCATATTCATCAAACTGATTTGTTCCACATTGCCATATTATCTGAATATTAAACTTTTTAAATTCGTTTAGGTTGTCTTTAACAAATTCATTAATTTTTTGTGCACCTAGACTTCCTCCCAAAATCAAGAGGGTTTTTTTTGATTTTTTTAAATTAAAATAATTAATTGCTTCATCTCTATTTACTTCGGATCTAATAATTTCACTACGAACGGGGTTTCCAGTAAAAATTAATTTTGAGTCTGGAAAATATTTTTCCATTTCTGGATAAGCAACACAAATATGTTTCGCAGAATGTGATAATATTTTATTTGTTAAACCTGGATAACAGTTCTGTTCTTGAATTAAAGTTGAAATAGACATTTTTGAAGCTATGAACAAAAGTGGACCACTGGCAAACCCACCCGTTCCTATTACAAAATCAGGCTTAAATTTTTTTATGATAATATATGATTGTAATAAACTAAAAATAATTTTTAAAGGAATTAAAACGTTAGAAATACTGAAGCTTCGTTTAATACCAGAAATCCACAATCCCTTTATATTGTAGCCATTTTCAGGTACTTTCTCCATTTCCATTCTATTGTAAGAACCCACAAATTCAATTTTTACATTCTTAATTCTATTTTTTAACTCATTTGCAATAGAAATTGCTGGAAATATATGACCTCCTGTTCCTCCACCTGAAATTAAAAATCTACTCATTTCCACTTAAAACATTTATAGGGTTATCGTTATTTAATTGATTATCAGATATTTTATTTGAACTCACACTAAGTATAATTCCAAGTGCAAGAAAAGTCATCCAAATTGATGTTCCTCCCGTGCTAATTAATGGTAGTGGTTGACCTGTAACAGGGAATAACTGAACAGCTACGCCCATGTTAATAAAAGCTTGAAAAATAATAGGAAGTCCAACGCCCAAGGCCAATAACTGGCCAAAAACAGTATCAGACTTATATGAAACAATAATTATTCTAAAAAGTAAAAGTAAATATAATAACAAAACAGAAATTGCTCCTATGGTTCCATATTCTTCGGTAATAATTGCGTAAATGAAATCTGATGTACTTTGAGGAAGTATATTTTTCATAGTACTTTTTCCAGCCCCAACTCCAAATACCATACCTGAGGCAATAGCTGATTTTGCCCTCAATACTTGATAATTATTTTCTGAATTTTCAGATGATGTAAAGTTCTCAATTCTACTAATCCAAGTATCAATTCTATTGGGCATTATATCAGGGTAATTTTTTACAGTTAAAAAAAATAAAGAAAAAAGAGCTATTCCTGAAAACCCAATTCCTAACAAATATTTAAATGGATATCCTCCAATAAATATTAATGTTACTATCATTAAAAAAATCATAGCGGCGGTTGAAAAATTTGATGGGAGAATTAAAAAAACTACAATAATTACAGGAATCCATAGTGGAAAAATTGATTTAGTAAATTTTATATTTTTATTATAATTCTTTGATAAATAAAAAGAAACATAAACCATTAGAATTACAGTTGCCATCGATGATGGTTGAAATGATAGTCCAACAATTGGAAGTCTGATCCACCTACTTGCATTTGCACCATCAATTAAATTTCCTTGCAAAGAAGTAAAAAGTAAAACTGTAATTATTAATGGAAGAAAAATTAAGGACAAACCTTTAAAATATTTGTATGGAACAAGATGTACGCTGTACATTATAAAAATTCCAATTAAAACTATAGCAACGTGTTTAATTAAGTTTGATAAAATAAAACTATTCCCAAAATTTGAAATTGCACTATATACAGGTAAAAACGAAAATATAGCTAATAGTAATACTATTGACCAAATTATTTTATCTCCATTAATTTTTTCAAAAAATAATTTCATTATAATTTTCTAACAGCGTTTTTAAATTGTGTTCCTCTATCCTCATAATTGTCATATAAATCAAAACTTGAACAAGCGGGAGAGAGCAAAACAGTATCTTTTGGTTTTGCAAATCGATAAGCTATTTTAACTGCATCTTCCATCTTAATACACTCAACAATATTTTCTACAAATGGGTTAAAAGTTTTAATAATTTTAGAATTATCAATACCAATACATATAATCGATTTTACTTTTTCTCTAACAAGAGGAATTAGATCATCATAATTATTTCCTTTGTCAACTCCTCCAACGATCCACACAGTTGATGATTTCATTGAATCTAATGCATAATAAACTGCATTTATGTTAGTTGCCTTTGAATCATTTATATATTTTACTTTCTGAATAGTTAAAACATGTTCTAGGCGATGCTCAATTGCTTTGAAATTCCCTAAAGATTCTCTAATGTTATTGTCACTAATATTTAAAATTTTAGCAACTGTTGCAGCTGCCAGACTATTTTGAATATTATGACTTCCTTTCAAAGACAAATTTTCTAATGGTATCATAAGATTATTATTATTATTTACGTTTATATTAATAAGATTATTGTTGATATTATTTTTCAATGAGAAAGAAATTTTTTTGGATTTGATTTCTCTAATTTTTATTTCTTGATTTATTTTTTGATCATCATAATTGAATACAAAATAATTTCTGGAAGAGTGATTTGAAATAATTTTGAATTTGGAATCAACATATTCTTGAAAATTATTATTATATCTTTCAAGATGATCAGGTGATAAATTAGTTATAACAGAAATATAAGACTCAAAATCCAAAACATCATCCAATTGAAAACTACTTAATTCTAAAACAACATACTCAAAATCATGATCTGCTATTAAAAATGAAAAACTATTTCCAATATTTCCTGCAAGACCAACATTTAAACCTGAGTTCTTTAAAATGTGATAAATTAAAGAACATGTTGTTGTTTTTCCATTTGATCCGGTTACAGCTATTATAACTGATCTATTAAATCTAGACGCAAATTCTATTTCAGAAATAACCGGAACATTTTTTAATATCTGACTCGAGAAAATTTTTGCATCATTCGAAATACCTGGACTTTTAATTATTTCTGAAATATTTGAAAATTTACTTAGAGTATGTCCACCCTCTTCAAAATCTATATTATTTTCCTTTAGGATTTTTTTGAACTGATCTTTAATCTGTCCGTAGTCCGAGAGAAAAACTTCATAACCTTTCTTACTTGCTAAATAAGCAGCCCCTATTCCACTTTCACCCCCTCCAAGAATAAGTATCTTATTTTTCATTTATCTTATTTTTAAGGTTATGAGTGACAGAATGGCTAATAAAATTCCAATAATCCAAAATCGAACAGCTATTTTACTTTCATGAACTCCTGACTTTTGATAATGATGATGTAAAGGAGACATTAAAAAAATCCGCTCTCCCTTTCCTTTAATTTTTTTTGTGTATTTGAAAAAAGTAACTTGTAAAATAACTGAAAGAGTTTCAATCAAAAAGACACCACATATTAATGGAAGTAACAATTCTTTTCTAACTATTATTGCTAAAACTGCTATTATACCACCAATTGTCAAACTTCCTGTATCTCCCATAAAAATCTGTGCTGGAAAAGTATTGTACCACAAGAACCCTATTAATCCACCAATGAATGAGGATATAAAAATTACTACCTCTCCAACCCTAGGTATGTACATAATGTCTAAATAGTCTGAAAAAATTATATTTCCTGAAACCCACGCAAAAACACCAAGAGTTATAGTTATAATTACTGAGGATCCTGCTGCTAAACCATCTATTCCATCAGTTAAATTTGCACCATTGGAAACCGAGGTAACTATAAGAATAACAAAAAAAATAAATATTATGATATTTATAGTTTCACTTTTAGTATATATGAAAGAGGAAATAAATGAATAGTCAAATTCATTATTTTTTAAAAATGGGACTGTTGTTTTGGTAGATTTATATTCTAAATTTTTAGTTATCAGTTCTGTTTGAACATTATTATTTAATTTTTGATCCTTAACTGTTACATCCGGGTGTAAATACAGAGTCAAACCAACTACAAGACCTAAAACTATTTGTCCAAAAATTTTGAATTTTCCTTTTAGACCCTTCTTATTTTTTTTAAAAACTTTTAGATAATCATCTATAAATCCAATTAATCCTAACCATAAAGTTGAGAATAATAAAATTTGAATATAAATATTGAAGAAATTTGAAAATAACAATACAGGAAAAACAGTTGAAAAAATAATTAATAATCCACCCATTGTTGGGGTTCCTGTTTTTTCTTTTTGTCCCTTTAAACCTAAATCTCTAACTGTCTCCCCAATTTGTTTCTTGTTTAAAAATTCAATTATTTTATTTCCATATTTCAATGATATAAACAAAGAAAAAATAAATGCCAAAGATGATCTAAAAGAAATATATTGAAATAAACTAGCGCCTATTAATTGATATTGATTTTCTAAATATTCAAATAAAAAATAAATCATACTAATAATTGTTTTTTAATAATTTGATTAAAATTTTTTTATCATCAAATTCAATTTTTTCATTCCCATTGATCTGATATTTTTCATGACCTTTACCAGCAACTAGAATAACGTCTTTAGAATTAGCTTTTAGGCAAGCTATTTTAATTGCTTCTTCTCTGTTAATTTCACTTTCAACCTTGTTGATGTTTTTAATGTCGACACCCTTGATCATTTGATTAATTATATCTTTTGGATTTTCATTCCTTGGATTATCAGAGGTAAATATTACAATATCACTTAAAGAACTTGCAATTTTACCCATCATTGGTCGCTTTAATTTATCTCTGTCACCACCACAACCAATAACCGTGATAGTAGCTTTGTCTCTTTCCTTTAGTTCATTAATCGTTAACAGAACATTTTTTAATGAGTCTGGACTATGTGCATAATCAACTATTCCTATTTTATCTATATTATTGTCAACTAGTTCAAACCTTCCCTCAGGTGAGTTCAAAGAACTTATGCATTCTAAGATTGATTCTTCAGAAATTCCAAGAATTTTTGCAACTGAATAAACCAACAATATGTTGTAGGCGTTAAATTTTCCAGTAACCTTTGTCCATAATTCTTTATTATTTATCAAAACCTTCATCCCATTGAAATCTTTCTCTAAGATTTTCAACGAAAAATTTGAACCAGATCCCAAAGAGTATGTAAAACATTTACTTTTTGTGTTTTGAGTCATAAATGGCCCATTTTTATCATCGATATTAGTTAAAGAAAAACTCGATTGATTTAATAAATCAAAGAATTCCTTTTTTACATCTCTGTATTCTTTAAAGCTTTTGTGATAATCAAGATGGTCTTGTGATAAATTTGTAAATGCAGCTAAAATAAAATCTAAACCATATATTCTTTTTTGAGAAATTGCATGCGATGAAACCTCCATAAAACAATATTCAACATTATTTAAAACCATTTTATTTAAAATATCATTTAATAAAAGTGGTTCTGGTGTTGTTTGATTAGATTGAATTTTATTATCATCAATCATTATTACATTTGTAGAGATTAGACCAACTTTTTTATTTAATTTTTTAAATAATTGAAATAACAAAGTCGAACAAGATGTTTTTCCATTGGTTCCAGTTATTCCAACTAACTTCAACTTAGCAGATGGATTATTAAAAAAATTTGAACAAATATGAGCTAATGCTTTTCTGGAATCATCAACCATTATATATGTAATATCCTTAACTGTTTCTTTTGGAATTTTTTGACATATTATTGCAGAAGCTCCATTTTTTATAGCGGAACTTATAAAATCATGGCCATCAATAGTATTTCCTATTATTGCTACGAATAAATTTCCGTTCTCAATGTTATTTGAATTATATTCAATCTTGTTTACATTTTTACTTGTTATGCCAATAACTGATTGAATGGTGACCTTATATAATATATCTTTTAATTGCATCATACTAATTCCACTTCAATTTTATTATTAGATTTAATTTTATAATTCTTAACAAGAATTCCTTTGCCTCTAGAAATTACCTCATAACCCATATTTTCTAAAAGCGGTAAAACTTTATTAAAACTTTTTCCCCTTATAACCGCCAAATCTGAACTTGTGATTATTAGTTCATCATTTTCAAACCTTTCGTAAACCTCCTCTATTTTAGTAGGATTTAAATCAAAGTTTATTGGTGTTAATGAATGTATTTTATCAGATATTTTTTTAAAGACTGGGGCTGCAACTGTTGAACCGTAATAACCCTTACTTTTATTTGGTTTATGAATAACGACTATACACGAATACTTGGGATTATCAGCTGGAAAATATCCAACAAAACTTGAAATATACTGAACATTTTCAGTTGTATAATCTACCTGAGCGGTTCCTGTTTTACCAGCAATTTTGTATGAGCTAGATCTTATATTATTTGCAGTTCCACCATCTTTATTAACCACGTCATAAAGCAGGGATTTAGCTATTTTAATAGTTGATTGTGAGGATATTGAAGGATTTAAAATAATCTTATTATTTGATGAGTTACTAATCTTTCTAAAGATTGGCTTAACCATCTCTCCATCATTAGCTACTCCATTATAAAAACTTAAAATTTGTAAGGGTGATAATAAGACTCCGTATCCATAAGCCATCCATGGTAATGACAAACCACTCCAATCTCTATCTCTTGGGTGTGGAATTTTTGGATTAGATTCACCTAAAATCGATAATCCAAGTTTATTGTTTAAACCCATATTATATAATCTATTCGAAAAACTTTCAGGATTATCTTTGTATGCCTCATTGATTACCTTAACTATTCCTGTATTTGATGAAAACATAAATGCATCACTAACAGAAATTTTTCCATATCCACCATCTTTGGAATCTCTTACTTTTGAACCATAGAAAGAAAGTATTCCTTTTTCTGTGTCAACAAAATTTTGAAGCTCAACTTTACCATCCTCCAAAGCTGCCATCAATGTCATTAGTTTAAATGTTGATCCTGGTTCAAAATGTTCTCCTACTGCATAATTTAATCTTTCATAATACTTGCCATTAGAAGTTCTTCCTAAGTTTGAAATTGCTTTAATTTCTCCAGTGGATGTTTCCATTACTACAGCAGTGCCATGATCTGCTTCGAATTTTTCTAATTGTTCTAACAGCGCATGATGTGTAATATCTTGAAATCCAACATTTATGGTTGTAACTATATCCAGTCCTGGGGTTGGTTCAATTTTGTTATTTGAGTTGATGGGCTTCCATTTTCCATTTGAAATTTTTTGCATCAACTGTGTTCCATTTTTTCCTCTTAGTTCAGAACCAAATGCATGTTCTAGACCAACCCCACTAAATTTTGTTCCATCAAAATTTCTCTCATTTCCAATAGTTCTTTCAGCAATTTTATTTAATGGATAATCTCTTGTGTTTTTTTTCTCAACTATTAACCCCCCTCTAATTCCTCCAAGAATAAATAGAGGCATTTTTTTAATTTTATTTAAAATTTCTGTAGAAACATCTTTTTCGATAAGAAAATATCTTTTTTTGTTTTGTCTGGCATAATTTAACTTATCGCTATAATGCTGCTTATCTTTTTGCAAAACAACAGATAAATTTTCAGCCAGCAATCCAGAATATTTTAAAAAGTTAGAATTTGAAACCGTTACTGCATCAAAATAAATATCATAGCTTGTTGTTGAAGCTGCTAGTAAACTTCCATCATCTGAAAATATACTCCCTCTTTCTGGCGTAATGGTAAAATTTTGAATGGTATTATTTTTAGCTAATTCCCTGTAATTTTTACCCTCAATATATTGAATATGAAAAATTTTATAACCTATTCCTAAACCCAAAACAATAAGAACACTTGCAACCAAGTAAAGTCTGTATAAAAATTGTTTTTGATTAGTTTCCATTATTCTATTACTATTTTTTTTGGAGGGATTGTTGAGCTTTTAATTCCTTTTTCAAACATAACATCAGTAACGTTAGACTCCATCTTGAGTTTCATTACCTTTTTCCTGCCTTCAATAAAATTACTTTTGAGAATCGAGGTTTCATTTTTTAATTCACTTATTGTAATGATCTTACTATCGACTAAATGGGAAGAATAAATCATCATCAAACACATTGAGAATAAGAAGATAACATACCTCCATTTTCTAAAAGACCCTTCATCTATCAAAAAGTTTCCAAGAACTATCTGTTTTAGTTTGTTTTTCATAGTCTTACAGCAGATCTTAATTTTGCGCTTCTAGCTCTATTATTATTTTTTATTTCATTATCGTTAGGAGTTATGAATTTAAACAACCTTTTAAATGGTATTATTGGAATACCGTATTCATTTTTTATTGGTTCAGAATCGAAACAACCATTTTGTATAAATCTTTTAACCAACCTGTCCTCTACCGAATGATAAGTAATTATTGAGATTACACCTCCCTTTTTAACTAACTCAGGAAGTTGAACAAGAACTTCTTTCAAAGCTTCCATTTCATTATTAACCTCTATTCTCAATGCTTGATAAACTTTAGCTAAAACTTTATTCTCAAATCCAAGTGGAAGGAAAGGTTTCAACAATTTGTTTAATTGAGATGTTTTAGTGATTTTATTTTTTGTTCTCTCACTAACTATCAGTTCTGCAATCTGTTTTGAGTTTCGTAAATCTGAATAATGATAAAAAATATCCGACAATTGACTAACAGAAAATTCATTTAGAATATTCTGTGCATTGAAAGAAGAATTGAGATTCATTCTCATGTCCAGCTCAGAATCATGTCTAATTGAAAAACCTCTTACAGAACTATCAAATTGATGTGAGGAAACTCCTAAATCAGCAAAAACTCCATTAACTGATTTTATAGAATGATATTTTAAATTTTGCTTTAAAAATTTAAAATTTTGATTGATAAGTAAAAGTCTGTTATCCTCCATTTTATTTTTCATAGCATCAGTATCTTGGTCAAAAGCTATCAGTCTTCCTTTAATTCCTAACTTTTCTAATATTAGCTTAGAATGACCTCCCCCACCAAAAGTGAGATCAACATAAATACCGTCGCTAATTATTTTTAAACTATCAATTGATTCTAAAGGCATTACAGGTTTATGATACATCTTCAGCTTGATTACCCATTACACTTTCAGAAAGATCTGCAAAATCATCAGCAGAATTATTAATTAAATTTTCATACTGCTTTTTATCCCATATTTCAACTATGTTGATGGCTGAGGTTAAAACAATTTCATTGTTAGAAAAATATATTTTTGAAAGATCCTTTGGAATTAACAAACGACCATTACTATCTAGATCAACTATTCTTACACCTGCATTATACATCCGAATAAAATCATTGTTTTTTTTGACAAACTTGTTAAGCTTATTTATTTTTTCCATAGTAAGTTTCCACTCAGAAAAAGGATGCAACTCTAAACAATTTTGAAAGACAGATCTTCTAACAATAAAACTCTCATTAACATGATCGCCCAATTGTTTTTTTAAATTGACAGGAAGCAGTAATCTTCCTTTAACGTCAATTTTACATTCGTATGTTCCAATCAGGTTAATCATTTAATTTTTGGTTTAACTCAAATTTAATTAAATTTTACCACTTTTTACCACTTTTTACCACTTTGTTAATAATTTTTAAATGCAAAGAATAATTAAATCGTAAACATCTGTTTGTCAATATTTTAATGATGTTAAAAAGTGGGTTAATAAAATATTAATTAGAAATATTTTATCACACTAAATAACTATCTTTGCAGTAACAATAACAAAATCAAAATTGAGTACTTTAAAACATGTTCAAATTAATGGCTACAACTATACTGAGTCTGGTAACGGTAATCCAATAATTGTATTACACGGTTTAATGGGTGGCTTAGGGAATTTTAAAGAATTTTTAGAAAACTTTCCAAATCTTAATTACAGGGTTATAATGCCGGAATTACCCATATATAGCTCATCACTAATTGATACAAATGTTAAGTATTTCGCTAAATACATAAACAAGTTTATTAATTTTTTAAAACTCGACAATGTTATTTTAGTAGGAAATTCGCTAGGAGGTCATGTAGCTTTAGTTCATGCTAAACTCTTTCCAGAACAAACAAAAGCTTTAGTTCTAACAGGAAGCTCTGGTTTATATGAAAATTCTATGGGTGATACCTACCCCAGACGAGGTGATTATGAATTTATAAAAAAAAAGACACAGGATGTATTTTACTCTCCTGATGTTGCTACCAAAGAGGTTGTAGATGAAGTTTTTGAAGCAGTAAATGACAGAAAAAAAGTTTTAAAAATTTTAGCTGTTGCTAAAAGCGCCATAAGACATAATATGGCAAAAGATTTACCAAATATCCATACTCCTACTGCTCTTATATGGGGTAGAAATGATAATGTAACTCCCCCAGATGTTGCAAATGAGTTTGATAAACTTTTGCCTAGTTCCAAATTATTTTGGTTTGATAAATGTGGACATGCGCCGATGATGGAGCATCCAAAAAAGTTTAATGATGTAGTTCATAAATGGTTTATAGAAAATAATCTATAAATAATGAAAATTACTAAATACAGTTTTATAAAAAGCAGTTCAAGAGCATCTGAATGTCCTAAAATTAGCTATTCTGAATTTGCATTCATTGGAAGATCAAATGTTGGAAAATCATCTCTTATAAACACACTTGTTGGAAATAAAAAGCTTGCAAAAACATCAAGCAAGCCTGGAAAAACATTACTTATTAATCATTTTTTAATTAATGAAAACTGGTACTTAGTTGATTTACCTGGATTTGGATATGCCAAAACATCAAAAAAAGATAAAAAAAAAATTGAGGGTATTATTTCTGATTATTTTTTAGAAAGAAAAACTTTGCAGCAAACATACCTACTTGTTGATATTAGATTAAAACCTCAACAAATAGACTTAGAATTTATGATTTGGCTTAACAAAAACAATATTTTTTTCAAACTTATATTTACAAAATCAGATAAATTAAACAAAACTGATCTAGATAAAAATCCAAAAAATTATTTAAATATTCTTCAAGATTCTATAGGAATTCAACCTGAGTATTTTTTAAGTTCTTCTAAATCAAATTATGGGAAAAATGAAATCTTAAAAGATATTGAAAATGAAATTAAAACCTAATTTAGTTTAAGGTTTAGATTTTTTGCAAAGTAGTCACAAAACTGCTTGAAGGCGTCCGTCATTTTTTCATTATCTGTTGACCTTAAAAAAGTATCGCTCATACTTACTAAAGTTTGATGAAAAAAAACATTCATTTGATCAATAGGCATGTCCTTAGTCCACAAATCAATTTTCAATGTTTCCTGAGGATCGTGATCCCAAACCGATAGAAAAATAGCTTTTGAAGACTTGTTTTCAACACCTCCATCATTAGCAGACCAGGTTATTTTTTCAGGAATTTTGTTTTCATCAAGTTCAACATTAAAAGTAATTTGAGTTTTTTTCATTTTGATTTAGGTTTATATTTTGATTCTTTAAAGATAGTGTAATGATCAGTATTTAATAGTTGATTAATATTAATTTTATTGTTTTTCATATAAGAATCTACAATCTTATAACCAAGCCACATTCCGATACTTCCAGGTGACTTTTTATCAATATCAAGATTAAACTTTGAATATGGGGCTTTTGAAATAAATCTTGATCTTATAGATAAATCTGTATCAAAAAATAATTCATTTTCAACAAAATAATCCCATATTTCAAACTCGTTCGATTCAGCCCAGTTTAATTTTTCTTTTGTCGTTTTAAAAATAATTGAATTACTTTCATCTGGATTCAATTGTTTGTTTAAGTACAATAATTTTCCATTATAAATCATTACAGAAAGTAATGTTCTATCATCATCTAAACTCACATAATTTTCAGAAATTTTATATGCAATGTCATTAAAAATATATTTTTTATCCATAGTGTTTGATATATAATTTGGTAACTCTGGATAATAATTAGATCCTAAATAAAAATTTAATGAAATAAATAACAATGAATCTGAGGATATTATTCTGTCCTCTATTCGACCTTTATTTATTAGAGTAATTAAATGTGGCCTTTTGAAACCATTTAAAAATTCATTAGCATTATCAAAAATTAAATGTAATTTTTTTGAATTGAAAATAAAGTTTTCAAATACATCTTCTGACTTTTTAAATAATTCAAGTTCTAATGAATCATTTTTTTTTGTTATCCAAACAGATTTTGGAAATTGGTTAGGGAAAAGATAAGGATACTTATCAATTACATTATTTAATTCATTATTTGAAGAGTTATAAAATTCTTTTTCAAATCTTATGACTTCAAATTCTTTATTAATTAGTTCATCGTTACATCCAATTATAAAAAAAAGACAGATAATTAGAGCAAAATATTTATTATAAACCATTAATTTTACACTGAAGTTTAATCAAATTTAATATAAAGTCAATAATTTTTTACATATGAAATATGATTTAATTATAAAACAAATTGTCAACTGGCTTAGTGAATATTCTAAAAAATCTAAAACCAAAGGCTTTGTAGTTGGAATTTCAGGTGGAGTTGATTCTGCTTTAACATCCACACTATGTGCAAAAACAGGACTTCCCACTTTGTGTTTAGATATGCCCATTTCACAAAGTAATACAGAAATAAGTAGAGCAGAAAATCATATTAATTGGTTAAAATCTAACTTTAAAAATGTTTCGCATAAATCTGTAGATTTAAATAAAACATTTAATTCATTTAAATCAACTATTGAAGATAAAGATCACTCAAATAATTTTTTATCTCTGGCAAACACCAGATCAAGACTTCGAATGAGCACTCTATATTATTTTTCTGGATTATATAATTTTTTAGTTGCTGGAACCGGAAATAAAGTCGAAGATTTTGGAATTGGATTTTATACTAAATACGGAGACGGTGGAGTTGACATTAGCCCCATTGCGGATTTAACCAAAACTGATGTTTTTGAAATGGCATCTAAACTAGAAATCAACCATGATATTTTAAACGCTAAGCCTACTGATGGTCTGTGGGACGATGGCAGAACCGACGAGGATCAAATAGGTGCAACATACAAAGAATTAGAATGGGCTATGAAAAATAAAGACAATAATAAAAAAGTTGAAGATTTTTCAGGAAGGGAAAAAGAAGTTTTTGAGATATTGATAAAATTTAATAGTCAAAATTCCCACAAAATGAACCCTATTCCAATTTTTAAAGTTCCAGAAAAATTAAAATAGTTAAAACACTCTATTTAACTTTTTAGATAATAATGACTTTAGCTTGTGATACTCATTAATTTCCTCTAATATTTTATCATTATTATTCTCTATTTTTATTTCATCTTTAAGCTCATCCACTTTTTTGTTTATTAAATAAGTTCTTAAACTTAAAATAGTTTCAGAAACCAATTGACTAATTCCTTTTTCTTTATTCTTTACGAAAATATTTTTACTCACCCAATTATGTAGCTCGTATCTTTCCTCGTTCATTAAAATTCCTGTAACATGTTCTGACAATTCATTATCTAAATTATTTAAAAAAACTTCCAATATTAATTTTTGATTTTTCTGAAATTCATTTATTATTTTATTGTAAATTAACTTGAATGACTCATTTGTAAACTCAATTTCATCTTGTTGGAGATCCAAAAATATTTTTTCAAAAACAATAGACTTTACAATAGTTGGTTCCAAGATTACATTTCCATCTTCATCATTTTTTAAAATAAGTTCTTCAAATTGTTCTGTTTTATCACCATATAGTAAAAGAATTTCAATTATTTTTTTTTCTAATTCAAATAGTAAATCAACATCTTTATTTTTTGCTGTTTTTGGGACTCTTGATATTCTTTTTTTAGAAACAGAATAAATTTCGTTTTTAGTTTTTTGAGCAAGAGAATTAAATAAAACTTCTTCAGAAATATCCATTATTGAAGAACAATGCTTAACATATAATTCTTGTTTTATTCTATCAGGTATAATCGAAATACTATTGATTATTTCATTTATTGTTTTTGTTTTTAGAACAGGATCATTGTTGGAATTTTTTGCTAAAAGTGTTGCCTTGTATTGAATAAAATCTATAGAATTATTATTTAAATAACTATTAATTTCTTCAAATGATTTATCTTGGCTGAAGCTATCAGGGTCCTCTCCATTTGGAAAAGAGCATATTTTTACATTAAGTCCAGCTGATAGAATAATATCAATTCCTCTAAGTGTAGCATTAATTCCAGCTTTGTCTCCATCAAACAACATAGTAATGTTACTTGTTAATCTTCTAATCAATGTTATTTGATCGATGGTTAATGCCGTTCCAGAGGAGGAAACTACATTTTTAATTCCTTTTTGATGTAACTGAATTACATCGGTGTAACCCTCTACAATATAACAATTATCCAATTTTGCAATTTCTTGCTTTGCAAAATAAATTCCATATAATATTTTGCTCTTATTGTAAATTAAACTTTCTGGAGAATTAAGATATTTTGCTGTTTTTATTTGATTGTTTAAGATTCTTGCTCCAAAACCAAGTACTCTTCCTGACATGCTATGGATAGGAAAGATTACTCTTCCTCTAAATCTATCGATTGGTTTTTCATTTTTAAAAATAGTAAGACCTGACTTTTCTAAAAAAATTTCTTCATAGCCATTTTTTAGAGCCACTGTAGAAAAAAAATTTGGAGATTCAGGTAAATAACCTAAATCATAGATCTTTATAGTCTGATCAGTAAAACCTCTCTCCCTAAAATATGATAGTCCGATGGATTTTCCATCTTCTGAGTTAAATAAAGTTTCCTTAAAAAAGTCTTTTGCATAATCAGAAACTATAAATAAACTTTCTTTTTCAGATGATTTCTGCTTATCAATTTGACTTATTTGAGTTTCTTCAACTTCAATATTATACTTTCGGGCTAAGTATTTAATAGCCTCGGGATATGTAAAATGCTCATGCTCCATTAAAAATGCAACTGCATTTCCTCCTTTTCCACTGCTAAAATCTTTCCATATTTGCTTTACTGGAGATACAACAAAACTTGGTGTTTTTTCATTGGAAAAAGGACTTAGTCCCTTAAAATTAGAACCAGATTTTTTTAACTGAACAAAATCCCCAACTACCTCCTCAACAAGAGATTGTTCAAATACTTTGTCTATGGTCGCTTTAGAAATCAATTTTTTTTACATTAAATTAATTAAAAAATACTATTAATATTCTCTTTCAATAACGTATTTAATTAATTTTTTTAAACTTTCCTTGAACACGGAGTCTTGAAACTGATTTAAATCTTCTAACGCAGAGTTATAAAATTTTTGAATTTGTTTTTCTGTATAATTAATACCTCCAATTTTCTTAATGTATTCAATTATATTATCTATTTCCTTTTCATTAGAATTTTTTACAGAATTAATCAACCATTTTCTTTTGGAATTTGATGAGTTGTTTAGAGCATAAATAAATGGAAGAGTTAATTTTTTTTCTCTCAAATCAATCCCAGTTGGTTTCCCAATTTTTTTCTTTCCATAATCAAATAAATCATCCTTTAGTTGAAAAGCAATACCAATTTTTTTTCCAATTTTTTCAAAAATTTGAATTTCTTCAGACAACCCATTAGATGCTGAAACTCCTAAAGCACAACAAGAGGCTATAAGAGATGCAGTTTTTTTTGTAATTATTTCATAATAGATTTCTTCATCAATATCTAATCTTCTTGCCTTTTCAATTTGCAATAGCTCACCTTGACTCATTTCTTTTACTGATTTTGATATAATTTTTAATAAATCAAAATCATCGTTATCAATACAAAGAAGCATTCCTTTAGATAATAAAAAATCTCCAACTAAAACGGCTATTTTATTTTTCCATAAAGCATTAATTGAAAAAAAACCTCTTCTTTTATTACTTGAATCTACTACATCGTCGTGTATAAGAGTTGCAGTATGAATTAATTCAATAATAGAAGCTGCTCGATAAACTTTTTCTGAAATTTCTGGAGATTTAGAAATCATTTTTGCTGTTAAAAAAACAAACATTGGTCTCATTTGTTTTCCCTTGCGCTTAACAACATAATGAGTAATTCTATTTAAAAGAGGTACGTTAGAAATCATTGATTTTGAAAACTTTTCCTCAAAAAGATCCATCTCTTTTTTTATAGGTATTTTAATCTCCTCAATGATTTTCATATTTATTATTTTAACTTATTTGCAAGTTGACCACATGCAGCATCTATATCTTTTCCCCTTGATTTTCTAATAGTTACAGGTATTTTATTGTTTTCCAAAGTATTAACATATTTGTTTATAACATGAGAACTAGCTGAAACAAAAAAGCTACTATTTATTGAATTGTATTCTATTAGGTTAACTTTTGAAGGTGATGATTTGCAAAACTTTACTAAGGCATTAATATGTTCATCATCGTCATTAATACTATTCCAAACAATGTACTCATATGTTACCATTTTTTTTGTTTTAGAATACCAGTATTTGATAGCCTCTTTTAATTCTTCCAATGGGAAATTTTTTGTGAAAGGCATAATCTTATTTCTTGTTTTTTCGATAGCTGAATGAAGTGAAATAGCTAAATTAAATTTAACGTTGTCGTCTGCCATTTTTTTAATCATTTTAGAAATTCCAGAGGTAGAAACTGTTATTCTTCTTGGTGAAATTCCTAATCCTTCTTTATTTGTAATTTTAGCTATTCCCTTAATAAGGTTGTTATAATTTAATAATGGTTCACCCATTCCCATAAAAACAATATTTGAAAGTGGTTTTCCATAATAATTCAGACTTTGAGAATTAATTGTTACAACTTGATCATAAATTTCATCAGGGTTAAGATTTCTTATTCTATCCATTTTTGATGTTGCACAAAATTCACAATCTAAACTACAACCAACCTGACTTGAAACGCATGCAGTGGTTCTAGTTTTAGTGGGAATTAAAACAGACTCAACTAATAGATTATCATGTAACAATATAGCATTCTTGATAGTACCATCATTACTTTTTTGAAATTTATCAATCTTTATATTATTTATAACAAAATTATTCTTTAATAAATCTCTCGTTTCAAGAGATATATTTGTCATATTATCAAATGATATACTTGATTTTTTCCAAAGCCAATCATAAACTTGTTTAGCCTTATAAGACGGTAAATTATTTTTTTGAAAAAAAGAAGTTAGGTCTTCTAATTTTAAAGATCTAATATCATTCTTATTTTCCATTATAAATTAAATAATTAACATAGCATCTCCATACGAATTGAAGTTGTACTTTTCTTTAATTGCAACTTCATATGCTTCTTTAATAAAGTCAGGTCCAGCAAAAGCTGAGGCCATCATTAAGAGAGTTGACTTTGGTGTATGAAAATTTGTAATCATTGAGTCAGCTATTCTAAACTCATATGGGGGAAAAATGAATTTATGAGTCCAACCAGTAAATGGATTAAGAGTCTTAAATGATGAAACTGACGATTCTAACCCTCTCATAGAGGTTGTACCAACAGCACAAATTCTTTTTTTATTAGACTTAGCCAAATTTATAATATCACATGCATTTTGATCTATAAACAATTCTTCAGAATCCATCTTGTGCTTGGATAAATCCTCAACTTCAACTGGATGGAATGTCCCTAAACCGACATGTAAAGTTAATTCAGCTATGCTAATACCTTTAATTTCTAATCTCTTTAGTAGATGTTTCGAGAAATGCATACCTGCAGTTGGTGCCGCAACAGCTCCCTCGTGCTTAGCAAAAATTGTTTGATATCTGTCCTTATCAAAACTCTCTTCTTCTCTTTTTATATATTTTGGCAGTGGAGTTTGACCCAACTCAAATAGAGCTTTTCTAAATTCGTCATAAGAACCATCATATAAAAATCTAAGAGTTCTTCCTCTTGATGTTGTATTATCAATAACCTCTGCAACTAAACTATCGTCATCACCAAAATAAAGCTTATTTCCAATCCTAATTTTTCTGGCCGGGTCTACTAAAACATCCCATAATCTTTGATCATCACTTAACTCTCTTAACAGGAAAACTTCAATACGAGCTCCGGTTTTTTCTTTATTTCCAATTAGACGAGCAGGAAAAACCTTAGTATTATTAAAAACAAAAGCATCACCTTCGCTAAAATAATTAACTACGTCTTTAAAAGTTTTATGTTCAATTGACTCTGTTTTTTTGTTTAATACCATTAGTCTTGATTCATCTCTATGATCAGACGGATACATTGCAATGCGTTCTTCAGGGAGATCAAAGTTAAATTGTGATAGTTTCATAATATAATTTAAAAAGTGGCAAATATACATTTATGGATGCCCCTATGTCAAGTATATTGGCAATTAATTACATTACTTCTCTGATATTGTAAAACTAATAGCCTCTAAATCTACCCAAAAATTTTTATAAGATTTAGTAACTACGTCTGGATTGTTGATACGAATAGGAACATATAACGCTAAGGGAGCAAAAGCCATAGCCATTCTATGATCATTGTAAGTATCAATTGAAACATTATCTTTTATTTGAGACGAAGGCAATAGATGGAGACTATTTTCAGTAATATTAACCTTAGCGCCTAATTTTTGTAATTCGTTTTGAAGAGCTAAAAGTCTATCCGTTTCTTTAATTTTTAATGTGTGAAGTCCATAGAGATCACAACTAATTCCTAAACCAAAGCATGTTACTGCAATTGTTTGTGCTATGTCTGGATTTCTGGTAAGATTTAAATTTAAATTTGCAGGTAAATCAATATTTTTATCTTTTTTTAATATTATTCTAGACTCATTTTCAACAAATTCTGTCCTTACACCTAATCTTGAATAAATATTCACTAATTCTTTATCTCCTTGAAGAGAAGATTTGAAAAAATTTCCAATATTGAGTTCTGATTTTTCTGAAAGCGCAATTATACTGTAAAAATATGATACTGAACTCCAGTCAGATTCAACTGTCAAAACAGTTTTTTTTATGGTTTTATACGGCTTAACTGTAATTATATTTTTAAAAAATGTACAATCAACTCCAATTTTATTTAATATTGATAAAGTCATATCAATATATGGTTTTGATGTTATTTCACCTTTTAATTTTATTGAAAGACCATTTTTTAGAAAAGGAGCAATTAAAATTAAAGCTGAAATGTACTGACTACTAATTTCTGCACTCAATGAAATTTCACCGCCTTTAATTTTTTTTCCCTTGATTATTAAAGGAGGATAACCAACTTTCTCTTTATATCTTATATCACAACCAAGTGACGATAAAGCATCAACTAATATTTTTATTGGTCTTTGTTTCATTCTTTCAGACCCAGTAATTTCAAATTCTTTATTTTCCTGAATTGATAAAAAGGCAGTTAGAAATCTCATGGCGGTACCCGCATGATGAATATCAATATAATTTGAAAAATTTTTTAAGTATTTATTAAGAATTACTGAATCATCAGAATCTGATAAATTTTCAATTTCTATGTTTTCAGAAAGTGATTTTAGAATAAGCATTCTGTTTGACTCACTTTTTGAACCAGAAATTTCAAATGATCTAGAAAAATTGGAATTTTCGTGTTTTAGTAAATAACTCTTCAATTATTTAAGCTTTGGATTATTCTTGTGTCTATCACTATCTCTTAAAGATTTAAATTCTAATTTTTTATTAAACGATTTATCTAAATCAATCCCGGTTTGATTAGCTAAACAAAAAACAACAAATAAAACATCGGATAATTCTTCTCCTAGATCGATTTTCTTGTCTGAATCCTTTTCAGATTGTTCCCCGTATCTTCTTGAAATAACTCTGGCAACTTCACCAACTTCTTCACATAATTGGGCCATATTAGTTAAGGGATCAAAATATCTTACACCATGTTCTGAAATCCAATCGTCTACTTTTTTTTGAATTAATTTTAGTTCCATAGGATGAAAATTTAGTCTGCTTTTATATTAAAGTAAAAATAATATAATAGTGTTAGATACTAAACTTTAAAATGGAGTTTATAATTTTTTAACAAATAAAGTATTGTTCATGATATTAAAACCATGAATTTATAATTGTTTAAAGTGATTATAAGTTAATAAGATGACCAAGAAAAACATAGCATTCCAGAAGCAGCATGTCCTGGGTTAGCACAAGATTCTTTCTTATAATTAGAACAACTTAAACAATCTGAAAGTTTAGAAAAGGCCTTCTTAATCGAATGATCGTTACAGACATTATCTATTTCAACTGAAAGATCATGTTTTTTACATTTCAAAGAGTCAACTAAATTTTCACAAGTAAGACAACTGTTCACTGATTCTATCATAACTGTTAAATTTTTAATAAATCTAAAGGGATTTATGTTTAGAATGAATTTAAATTAATTAAGAGGTGAAAAAGTTTGAACATGTTGAATCAAATTCAAGTAAATCTTCATTGTCAAAATCTAGTTTTATTTTTTTATTTTTTTCTAATGGAGAATCATTGAAAAAAATCCAATTTTCATTATTAACATTGACGCTTACTTTGTATTCTTTTCCAGCAAATAAAGATTTTTCTACAACTCCCTCAAATTTGGAATCATCAGATAATTTTATTTTCTCTGGTCTCAAATAATATGTTTTATTGTCGATAGTAATTTGGTTCAAATCTCCAAGAATTTTAGCGCAATAACAATTAATAGGATTACAATACATACTTTCTGGATTATCGTATTGTTGAAGAACTCCAGCTTTAAAAATTAAAATTTTATCTGAGATATTAAAAGTATCCCTAATATCATGAGTTACTAGTATGGTAGTGGTTTTAGTTTCTTTAATTATTTTATGGATTTCCTCTTGAATTGATAGTTTGATATTTGAATCCAAATTACTAAATGGCTCGTCTAGCAATAATAAATCAGGCTCTCTTATGAGTGCTCTTGCAATACATGCACGTTGTTGCTCTCCACCAGAAAGTTGGTGAGGATATCTGTGAGACAAGTCTTGAAGGTTGGTTAAGGTTAGTATATAATCAATTTTAGATAAAAACTTTTTTTCTAAATTAATAGAGATATTTTCAATGATGTTTAAATGAGGAAATAGTGGATAATCCTGAAAAACAAAACCAATTTTTCTTTTATTTGGTGCAACAAAACTGTTCTTATCATTTAAAACAGCTCCATTTAATTTTATCGTCCCTGAATTAATTTTTTCTAATCCAGCCAAACATTTGAGAAACGTAGTTTTTCCTGAGCCGCTTTCTCCAATAAAAGAAACTATGTCGCCTTTTTCTACAGAAAAATTAAGGTTTCGAATTAATTTATCTTTAGAACTGTAATATTTCTTTAAATCTTTAACTTCCAGAAACATCTATTTCTTTATTTACAATTTTTTTCAAAAATATTAACAATATTACTCCCATCATAACAATTGTTAAAGAATAAATTGAAGATTTGGGTATCATTTCTTCAATTGCATATTCATAAGTCTGAACAGCGAGAGTATCAAAGTTGAATGGTCTTAATATTAAAGTTATCGGAAGTTCTTTAATTATATCAACAAATGTTATTAAAAATGCAATTGCAATTGCAGATTTATTAATTGGTAAATGAATTGATTTAAATAGCTTAATAGGACTCATTCCTAAATTTACGGCAGTATCATCATAAGAACTCGGATGTTTCTCAAAACTTGATTTGAGGGGAGAAATTCCAACTGCCATGTAACGCATTACATATGCATAAATTAGAACTATAAATGATCCTAGTAGAACTTCAGATTTGAATGGAAAAGAGGTAAACATAATTATTAAAGACAAACCAATTACAGCTCCTGGAAGAGCATAAGTAAGAGAAATAGCTTCATTAAAAACAGTTAATATTTTGTTTTTAATTATCCTTTTTAAAAATTGAAAATAAACTGCAATTAATACTATTATAATAGATGCAATTAAAGAAACTATAAATGTATTAGAAGTTAAGTTAAAAACTTTGTAAAAGTCAATTCTTTCAAATTCATAAATAACATTTCCAATTATAAATAATAAAGGCACTATAAATCCAAGAAAAACGGGGATAAAAGATATTATATGAATAAATATCTTTTTTGAAGTTGAAGGATTTTCATGTCTGAATTTTTTTGTATTTGGTTTATAATTAAAATTATATCTAGAATTAAAAAATCTCTCGACTGAGAAAAATAGAACAATAACAAAAAATAAAAAAACTGCAAGCAGTGATGCTGTTTCTACATCTTGCATTGAATACCAAGACCGAAAAATTCCACTTGTAAAAGTATTAACTCCAAAATATTTGACAGCTCCATATTCATTTAATACTTCCATTATAACCAGAAACAATCCCGAGAAAATTGAAACTCTAGACAATGGAATAATAATTTTATAAAATGTTTTAGTTCTTGACATTCCTAAACTTCGCGATAAATCAATGTAATTTGCACCAATTAGCGAAAATGAAAGTCTACATGCTGTATATATGTAAGGATATAATGCTAAGGCCATAATTACACCTAATACCTCAATTTGTAAATAATCTTGATTCAAAAAGCTTACAAGATCGGGAAAATAATTTCTTGCAAAACTTTGTAGCGGACCAGTATAGCTTAAAATGTCACTGTATGTAAAAGCCATAATATATGCTGGAATAGCAAGAGGTAAATAAAGTAAAATATCATAGATGTTTTTACCAGTAAAGTTATTTGTACTAATGTACCAAGCGGGTAAAACTCCAAATAACAAAGAAAAAAAGGATGTTATTAAAACTAGATACATGGTATCCAAAGAATAATCTAGTAGTAAATTATTCCAAAGGTACCTAAAATTTGAGGTATCTATATTTACAGTACCAACAATTAAAGTAATAATCGGAAGGATGACTATTAAGAAAAGAAGAACAGTAGAAAAAACCAATTTCCTACTGCTTGAATGATATTTTTTATTTATTTCCAACCTGTCTTATCAAATATACGAATTGCTTCACTTCTATTTTTTCCTAATGAATTTAGATCAACTGGATCTTTCTTAAATTCACCCCAGCCTTGAACAATTTCGTCAGGCTGAACAGTTGGATTAACAGAATATTCGTAGCTATTTGTAACATATGTTTTTTGAGCCTCGCCACTAGTTAGATATTTAATTAGTTTGATTGCATTCTCCTTATTTGGAGAATTTTTTGTCAAAGCGATTCCAGAAACATTTATATGAGCTCCTCTTTCACCATCTCCCTGATTGGGAAAAAAAACAGATACTGCCTTACCAGCATTAATTTCTTCCTCTTTTTCTGAGGACAAAAGTAAACCAATATAATATGAGTTTACAATTGCTATGTCTCCTTGTCCAGCTGCAATTGCCTTGACTTGATCTCGGTCATTTCCTTTAGGGCTTCTAGCAAAATTTGCAACAACAGCCTCTGACCATTTAGTAGTTTTTTCAGATCCCAAGTTTTCTACAAGTGAAGACAACAATGCTTGGTTATAGGCATTTGATGAAGATCTAACTAACAATTTACCTTTCCACTTCTCATCAGATAAATCCTCATAAGTAGAAAGTTCATCTTTATTTACTCTTTCATTACTGTATACAATAACTCTAGATCTATAGGTTAAAGGAACCCACAAATTATTAGGGTCTAATAACTCGGGATCAATATTGTTAAAAACAGACTGATCATTAAACTCTTGAAAAAGACCCATTTCTCCACCTTGCCAAAGTTTCCCTACATCAACGGTGATAAAAAGATCAGCAGGTGAACTATTACCTTCATTTTTCATTCTTTGAATTAACTCGTCTGCATTTGCCTTTGTAACATTTACTTTAATTCCAGTTAATTTTTCAAAATTTTTGTATTGAAGTTCATCAACATTGTAGTGACGTTGACTGTATATGTTAATCACATTACTATTCTTATTATTAGAAGAGCAACTTCCAAGAAAAAGTAATAATAAAGCATAAAAATATTTATTCATTGTATTAATTTATTGGATGACGAAAGTAGCTTAATTTTTTCATAAAAAAAAAATTGTTTTTATTTAGACTAATTATAAATAAATAAATAAATTTGCCACGAATTGATTCAATTTAGAATCAGTCTAAATAAAAATTTATGAAAAAAATACTTACAATAATCACTTTATTTTTTGGTTTAGTTTTACAATCTCAAAATCAAGAAAACTCAACAAAAAGTGAAACTCCTAATAATGAAATAGCAAAAGATTCTGTCACAGCTCTTGACGAAGTAATAATAAGATCGAATACAATTCTCGGTAATAAATTTGTAGCAAAAAATAGAACTGGTGCTGCATATTATCTGTCAACAGATGATCTAGCAAAATTTAATTATACCGATATTAATAGAGCTTTAAATAAAATTTCAGGAATTAATTTTTATGAAGAAGATGGTTTTGGATTACGTCCAAATATTAGTATTAGAGGAACTTCACCTGAGAGAAGTTCAAAAATAGCTGTTATGGAAGATGGTGTTCTAATTTCTCCTGCTCCATACAGTGCATCCTCAGCGTACTATTTTCCTTCAATAGCAAGAATGCAAGCAGTTGAGGTTTTAAAAGGAAGTAGTCAGATTCAATACGGTCCTTACACAACAGGTGGAGCCATAAATTTTGTTTCAACTGAAATACCTGAAAATTTATCAGGAAAAATTACAACTAGTTTTGGAAGTTTTAATACTGGCCAGGCTCACCTTACTTTAGGGGATAGCTTTAATAATTTTGGGTATATGATTGAATATTTAAACTTTAATTCAGATGGGTTTAAATCTCTTGGAAATGAATTAAACACTGGGTTTGATATTAATGAAATTACCTCAAAAATTAGATTTAAAAGCTCAGAGAAAGCAAAAATTAAACAAAGTACAGAACTAAAATTTCACAGTTACGATGAAATATCTAATGAAACCTATTTAGGTTTAACTGAAAATGATTTTGAAAACGACCCATATCTAAGATATCCTGGCTCTGAAAAAGATAAAATGGATGCAGAACACATTCAGTTTCTATTAACTCACGAGCTTAGTTTTACAGATAAATTTAAAATTACAACAAATGCCTATCACAACGGTTTTAAAAGAAATTGGTATAAGTTAGATGACGTAGTTTTTGAAAATAATTCTCAAAAAATTTCAAAAGTAATTTCAGATCCTGAAAATTTTTCAGGACACATTTCAATTCTAAAAGGTTTATTAGATTCAGAAAATTCTTTAAAGGTTAAAGCAAATAACAGAGAATATGTTTCCAAAGGAGTCCAAACTAAAATAGATTACCATTGGTATGGAAAAAACAACTCATTCAATGATCTTGAAATTGGATTCAGAGTTCACTATGATGAAGAAGATAGATTCCAATGGGAAGATAAATACAACATTACTAATGGCTCCATGTCATTAAACACATATGGGGATAAGGGATCTCAAGGGAATCGAATAAGCTCAGCAAATTCTTTTGCATCTTATCTTATGTATAAATATAAAATCAAAGACTTTACAATAACTCCTGGAATCAGGTATGAATCAATCAAGTTAGAAAGAAACGATTATGGAAAATCAAACCCAACAAGAGATTTAAATGATGTTTCATTTAGAAAGAATGAAGTATCAGTAATAATTCCTGGAATAGGAGTAAACTATACACTAAACAATAAACTTTCAATTTTTGGAGGAATTCATAAAGGTTATTCACCTCCAGGTAGCTCAGTTGGTCAAAAAGCAGAGGAAAGTGTCAATTTAGAACTGGGAGCACGTTTTTCTATAAATAAATTAAACGCTGAAATTATTGCATATCAAAACGATTACAGTAATTTGCTTGGAAATGACCTTGCAGCGACTGGCGGTTTTGGAGAGCTTGATCCATTTAATGCTGGAAAGGCTTTGGTTAATGGTTTAGAATTACTTTTAACCTCTGAAATTATTGAGAGTAATAAAATTTCTATACCATTTTCATTTTCTTACACACTAACAAATGCAAAATTTTTAACTGATTTTGGTAGTACTCAAGATATCTGGGGTCAAGTTAGTAATGGTGATAGAATTCCCTACATACCACAACATCAATTGAATTCTAACATTGGATTTAAAACAAATAAATTTGAAATAAATTTAAACGGTAATTACAATGGAAAATTTTCAACGATTGCAGATGGATCAATTGAAATACCGTCTTATTTTATATTTGATATTTCATTTAAATATAAAGTTAAGCCTGGAATAACCTTTACATCAAAAGCTATTAATTTATTTGACGAAAATTATTCGGTTTCCAGAGCACCTGCTGGTTTAAGACCAGGACACCCATTCGGATTTTACGGTGGTTTTGAATACGTATTTTAACAAAAAAGGTTATTCATTGGATTGAATAACCTTTTTTAAAAAGATTTATTTTTTGAATCTAAGAAAATTGTAACTGGACCATCATTTTCAATCTTAACGAGCATATCTGCACCAAAAATTCCAGCAAAAGGTTTTTTGTTCAATATAATTTCAATATGGTTAAGAAACTGGTTGTAAATTTTTATTGCAAAATCACTTTTAGCAGCTTTTATATAAGAAGGTCTATTACCCTTCTTGGTTAAAGCATGTAATGTAAACTGACTTATTACCAATAAATCTCCTCCTATTTCCAAAAGTGATTTGTTCATGATTTTATTTTCATCATCAAAAATTCTTAATTGAGATACCTTTTTACAAATCCACTCAATATCAAGATTAGTGTCAGCGTTTTCTATTCCAATAAAAAGAACAATACCTTGATCAATAGTTGATATTATTTTATTATCAACCTTGACACTACCTTTCTTAACTCTTTGAATTAATGCTCTCACTCTGAAAAAGAATTTGTTCTAAAATTATCTTGATTATCATTTAAAATATTCAAATAATTATTATATCTAAAACTTGAAATTTTATTGTTCTCAACAGCGAGTTTAACAGCACAATTGGGTTCCTTTAAATGCAGGCAATTATTAAACTTACAATCTTTACTATAATTGGCTATTTCAGGAAAATACCCACCTAATTCGTTTTTATTAATGTCAATAAGCCCAAAACCCTTGATCCCAGGACTATCAATAATTTTTGCCCCATTTTCTAAATCAAACATTTCAGCAAATGTTGTTGTATGTTGACCCTGTTCATTTTGCTTTGATATTTCAGAGGTTCTTAACTTTAAACTTTCATCCAAAACATTCATTAGACTAGTTTTTCCAACACCACTATGTCCAGTAAAAACTGAAACATTATTGTTCATATAATTTTTCACCTGATCGATGTTTGTTTTTTCTCTAACTGAAATTTTTAAACATTTATATCCAATTTTTGAATATGAATGAAATAAATTTTCGACGTATTCTATATCATCATCACTGTATATATCAATCTTGTTAAAAAGTATTATAGTATTAATTCCAAAAGATTTTGTAGATAATAATACTCTATCTATAAAAAGAGTAGATGTAATTGGATTAGATGGGGTTACAAAAAGAAAACAATGATCAATATTTGATGCAATTATGTGTATTTGTTTTGAAAGGTTGACAGATTTTCGAATTATATAGTTTTTTCTTTTATCAATTGAAGTAATAATTCCTTTGGATTCAATTTCATTTGTAATATCAAAAAAAACATGGTCTCCAACTGCAACTGGATTAGTACTTTTTATACCATAAGATCTGAATTTTCCTCTTATATTACATTTATAAATCTTATCAGAATCAGTATGCACATCGTACCAATTTCCTGTTGATTTATAAACTAATCCTTTCATTTAAAACTAACTGTTAATGACTTTTTCTTGATTATTTATTGATTCTTGGTGAATAGCTTTAAACATTCTAAGAACAAACTCTTCGCTAAGACCTTTTTTTTCTCCCTCTAAAATCATATTACCCAAAATTTCATTCCATCTTTTAGTTTGGAGAACAGCTACATTTTTTTTCTTTTTTAATTCACCAATTGAAACGGCAACTTTCATTCTTTTCCCTAAAGTTTCTAATAATCCATGATCAATTACATCAATTTGAGTTCTTAGTGTGTTTAATTGATTTTTATAATCAGCTTCTTCACTTGTGAGGGTCCTTATTTTTAAATCTTCCATCATTTTCACTAAAACAGATGGTGTAATTTGTTGAGCTGCATCACTCCAAGCATTATCAGGATCAATATGAGTTTCAATCATTAAACCATCGAAATTAAGATCTAAAGCTGTCTGAGAAATATCCTGAAGAATATCTCTTCTTCCTGCGATGTGAGATGGGTCACATATTAATGGTAAATCTGGAAATTTGTTCTGAAGCTCAATAGGTAATTGCCACTCAGGGTTATTTCTATATTTAGACTTTTCATATGTGGAGAATCCTCTATGAATTACTCCTAATTTTTTAATATTTGCTGAATACAACCTTTCTATTCCACCCAGCCAAAGTGCTAAGTCAGGATTAACAGGGTTTTTAACTAAAACTATTTTATCAGTACCGTCAAGGGCATCAGCAATTTCCTGAACTATAAATGGACTAACTGTCGATCTGGCTCCTATCCACAAAACATCAATATCGTATTCAAGTGCTAATTTAACATGACTAGCATTTGCAACTTCCGTTGCTGTTAAAAGACCTGTTTCTTTTTTAACTTTATCAAGCCATTTGAGACCTATTGCACCTACCCCCTCAAACATACCCGGACGTGTTCTTGGTTTCCAAATTCCAGCTCTATAGACAGACACATCAGTATCTTTTAAATCATGAGCAATTTTTAAAACCTGATCTTCTGTTTCAGCACTACAAGGACCAGCTATAACAAGTGGATGTTTTAAATTAAAATCATCAAGCCAAGTTCTCATTTCTTTTCTGTTTTCCATTATTGTTAGTATTATTTATTTAATATTTCTTTAATTCGATTTGTATTATTTAGTACTTTGTTTAATTCTTCTTGATTTTCATCGACAATATATTGTTTTAATAAATTTAAATTCACTATATATTCATCGATAGCAGCCGCTAAATTAGTTTTATTTTGTAAAAAAATTGGGGTCCAAGTTACAGGATTACTTTTTGCAAGTCGAACTGTTGACTCAAAACCACTACCAGCTAGATCGAAGATATTATTTTCATTTTTTTCTTTTTCAATAACTGTTTTACCAAGCATAAAGGAACTGATATGAGATAAGTGAGAAACATAAGCCACATGTGTGTCGTGAGATTTAGGATCCATATATATTATCTTCATTCCAAGTTTTTCAAAAACATCAAGAGCTATTTCGCAGAGTTTTTTATTAGTTTTTTCATACTCACAAACTATATTGGTTTTACCTATATAAAGTCCTTTATGTGCAGCACTAGGTCCTGAAAATTCAGTTCCTGCCATTGGATGAACAGCCAAAAAATTTGATCTTTTTTTATGATTTTTTAAAACATTACAAATAGCCTCCTTGGTTGAACCTACATCAAATACAATTGTATTGTTACTTACAATATCCAAAACTTTAGGTAAAACCGAAAGCATATGGTTTACTGGGATAGACACTAAAACTATATTCATGTTTTTTAATCCCTCTAAATCAATCTTTTGGTCAATTAATCCTAGTTCTAAAGCTTTATTCAAATTCGTTTTTGAATTATCATAGCCATATATTTTACAATTTGGAAATGGATTTCTTATATCCAAAGCAAACGAGCCGCCCATTAAACCTAAACCTACAATACCAATTTTCATAATTCTATTCTATTTATGGCTTCTTCAATTTTATGTTCATCAATACATAGAGAAAATCTTATGTAACCCTCTCCGTTGGATCCAAAAATTGTACCTGGGGCAATAAAAATTTTGTTTTCATTCAATATCTTATCAATGAATTTTTCAGAGCTTTTAATATTATCAGGAAGTTTTGCCCAAAGGAACAAACCTTTGGAACTTTTGTCAAAGGAGCAATTAAGCTTTTCGGCAAGTTTCCAAATTAATTTTCTTCTTTCAGAGTATATTTTATTTAAATCCTCAAACCAT
>Ga0233450_10000074_pt1 | contig 104463 bp, 92 predicted proteins | sample 011ome_30_FD_189956 | JGI IMG/M metagenome (GOLD analysis project Ga0233450, IMG submission 189956) | Coastal salt marsh microbial communities from the Groves Creek Marsh, Skidaway Island, Georgia - 011501CT (spades assembly) | ecosystem: Environmental > Aquatic > Marine > Intertidal zone >... | reverse complement strand
AATCGAGAATCTTGTGTTTGACGAATTCATCTTCGTAACGCAGCCCGTCCTCATTGAGCACTTTATAGTCGCCGACGGCGATCGCATTATCCATGCTCGCGCCCAGCGCCAAATTGCGATTACGCAGTTCTTCGAATTCGTGCATGAAGCCAAATGTGCGCGCTCGGCTCACTTCCTTCACAAACGACGTACTGCTAAAGTCGATCGTCGCTTTTTTCGTATACTTTTTATAAACGGGATGGTCGTAGAGCAGAGTGTAGCTCACTTTAAAGCCATCGAAAGGCTCTAGACTGACAGTTTTATCACCTTGCTCGAGTCGTAGCGGTTTCAGTATCTTAATGAAACGCTTGGGCTCGGACTGCTCTTCAATACCGGCAGACTGTATCAGAAACACGAAAGGCCCCGCACTTCCGTCCATTATCGGGACCTCAGGGGCACTCACATCAATAAACGCGTTGTCGATGCCGAGCCCCGAAAGCGCCGACATCAAATGTTCAACCGTCGATATTTTAACCCCGTCTTGTACGAGGGTAGTAGACAGCGTGGTTTCGCCCACGTTGGTCGCCGTGGCTTTGATTTGAACGACTGGATCGAGATCGACACGAGAGAAAATTATGCCCGTATTCACAGGGGCTGGTCTGAGCGTCAAATAGACTTTCTCACCTGTGTGCAGGCCGACGCCGGTGGCGCGAATGATATTTTTAAGAGTGCGTTGACGAAGCATAGATCGGCCCTGCCAGGGTTGTAGGCTTAGAATTGTCATTATGGCCGCGGAAACTAGCTAACACCGCTTGCATGCAGCGCCTAACCGAGGGGCGCTGTATGATTAGCACGAAGTGTAGCAAAGGCCTGCGGCTTTCCCAAGAGTCTTTTCTTGGCCCACAGGCACTAAAGACTTAGTTAATCCGCCTGATTACGCAGAAATGCGGGAACATCCAGATAGTTTAGGTCGGCGTCCGGCTCAAACAGCGGATCTAATTTGGTCGCTGTGTTTCCTGTCGCTCGCTCTGTGCGCGGCACCGGACGGCGAATAGCGTCGTACTTAGGCGTATTGTCTACAACTTTAGTAGGTCTCGCGTGAACAGTCCCGAGGCCAGTCGCTACCACTGTTACTCGAATTTCATCTTTTAGCGATGGGTCGATTACTGTGCCAATCACAACAGTCGCATCGTCAGAGGCAAACTCTTCGATCGTATCACCGACCTCTGAAAACTCTCCGAGAGACAGGTTTTCACCTGCAGTGATATTGACAAGAATTCCCCGAGCGCCTTCTAAATTCACATCTTCGAGAAGCGGACTGCGAATCGCTGCTTCAGCCGCCTCACGCGCGCGATCTGGGCCGCTTGCGTGCCCTGTCCCCATCATTGCCATGCCCATTTCTGACATAACCGTCTTCACGTCAGCAAAGTCGACGTTGATCATACCTGGGTTCATGATGAGGTCGGCTATGCCCTTTACCGCACCGAGGAGCACGTCATTAGCCGCCTTGAATGCGTCTAAAAGCGAGGCATCTTTGCCAAGCACATCGAGGAGTTTTTCATTAGGAATAGTGATCAATGAGTCGACATGCTCGCTAAGCGCTTCGATGCCTTGCTGTGCAACGAGAGCGCGTTTGCGGCCTTCGAACGGGAACGGCTTGGTAACAACAGCGACTGTCAGGATTCCTAGCTCCCGTGCAACTTCAGCCACGATTGGCGCCGCACCCGTGCCCGTACCACCTCCCATACCGGCGGTAATAAATACCATATCCGACCCGGCTAGTATTGCGGCAATTTCATCCCTGTCTTCCAATGCCGCCTGTCGACCGATTTCAGGATTGGCACCCGCGCCGAGACCTTTGGTTACGCCCGAACCCATCTGCAGAATGGTTTTTGCGTCGATATTGCTCAGAGCCTGCGAGTCGGTATTAGCGCAAATAAACTCCACGCCCTCGACTTGATTGCTGATCATATGGTGTACGGCATTACCACCACCACCGCCAACGCCAATCACCTTGATTTCGGCTGTCTGCGCAACGTTTTCGACTAGTTCGAACATAGTGCCCCCTAAAAATTAAAATATTCTTGCGCGCTCCGCGCTAATTATTGCCCTGAAACCAGCTCTTTACTCGACCGACTAGCGTTATCTGCGGATCGCCCTTGGCAACGAATCCACCTTGTTCCTGAAACTGCTTTAGGCCGTATAACAACAGGCCAACACCCGTCGAGTAGATGGGGTTACGAACTATATCGGCAAGACCGTCAACATTATGAGGTGCACCTATGCGAACTGGCGCATGAAAAATCTCCTCCGCCAGATCAACCACACCTTCCATCTTGCTCGTCCCACCTGTGAGAACAATTCCAGCGGCCAACATGTCTTGGAACCCACTGCGCTGCAGTTCTTGCTGGACTAAAGTGAATAGCTCAACATAACGCGGCTCAACCACTTCGGCGAGCGCTTGTCTTGATAATTCACGCGGTGGTCTGTCGCCAACGCTCGGCACCTTAATACTGTCGGCATCGTTGACCAATTGCGTGAGGGCGCAGGCATATTTAACCTTGATTCCATCGGCATCGTCGGTGGGTGTTCTGAGCGCCATTGCGATATCGTTTGTGACTTGATCACCTGCAATTGGAATAACACCGGTGTAGCGGATAGCGCCTTCGGTAAATATGGCGATGTCACTGGTTCCACCACCGATATCTACGAGACAAACACCTAGCTCTTTTTCATCTTCTGTTAGCACAGAGTAGGCTGAGGCAAGCTGCTCTAGAATAATTTCATCGACTGCAAGGTTGCAGCGCTTAATACATTTCTCAATATTCTGCACGGCGTTGATTGCACAGGTTACGAGATGCACTTTGGCCTCGAGCCTTACGCCAGACATACCGAGCGGCTCCTTTACCCCTTCCTGCGCGTCAATGAGGTATTCCTGAGGAAGGATATGCAAGACTTTCTGATCGGCGGGAATGGCAACTGCCTGCGCGGCATCGATCACCCTCTCGATATCGGCGCGCTCGACCTCGCCATCCCTAATTGCCACAATCCCATGCGAATTCATACTCCGGATATGGCTACCGGCTATGCCCGCATAGACAGAATGAATTTGGCAGCCGGCCATCATCTCTGCTTCGGCGATAGCATGCTGTATCGACTCAACGGTCGACTCTATGTTTACGACTGTGCCTTTCTTTAGTCCACGCGAACGATGACTGCCTATGCCAATAATATTGAGGCTACCATCGTCGACAATTTCACCAACGATCGCTACGACCTTGGACGTCCCGATATCGAGACCTACGATCATGTTATCGCTCGCTGCCGGTTTCATACTTTGCCAATCCTTCTCGCCTCACACAGCCAGTGTCAGGTTGTCGTTATCTTTGCGCCACATCGCTCAACGGAGCGAGTTTCAGCGTGCTTTTCTTCACGGCGATGCCGTTGCCGTACCTTAAATCAATCGATGCAAACTGGGCCGTTTCAGCATGGTCTTGCTGGGCGTAGAAGCGAGCGAAGCGTTGAACTCTGGCGAGTACATCATGCCGACCAACTTCTACTTGCATCGCGTTCACCGAAAGACTCCAACTCTGCCGGTGACTTAGCGCCAGCCCGTTGAGCCTTAGCCCAACAGGGGACAACACCTGACTAAGCTCCTTATACTGCTGCATTACCCTATCTTGGCTGCCCTCTGGCCCGTCGAGCAGGGGCAAACCGGCAAAGCTATCGGTACTGCCAGGTGAAAAAAGCTCACCGTATTGATTTAGCAAATGCTCTGATCCCCACTTTGCTATCGGCATCTCCTCCTTGAGATGTAGCGACAATGTATCTGGCCACACTCGCCTTACGTCAACACTCGCAACCCAAGGAAGCGCTTCTAGGTCTCGACTGGCTCCATTAATATCGAAATCAAAAAAACCTGCGCCGATATACCTCTGCAGGATCGCGGTCACGTCGCGCTCGCTGACATGCTGCCATTGATTCTCGATTCGAACCTTACTGATAGGTTTACTAAAAAAATCAGCGAGCCTCGCTCGCTGAACCGAGAATGTATCGAGGGCGACGAAGGCCAGTGTGGTAACGAGGACAGTTAGCATGGCGATATAGCGAACAACACCATTCGCTCCGACCGGTTCCTGATCAGGCATCTGGGGCCTGCGGACGGCATGCGCACCAACCCGTTTAGCACTCTGCGCGTTCACTCTTGGTTCCGCCCTCATCGTCGATTCCCCCCCTGATTCTCTGCCAAGATACGCAGCACTAATTCATCGAAGTCGATGCCTAACTCAGCGGCAGCTCTCGGAATAAGGCTATGCTGTGTCATGCCGGGTAGCGTGTTGACTTCCAGAAGCTGGAAGCAGCCCTGAGAATCACGCATCACATCTACTCGCGCGGTTCCACTGCAACCTAGAGCGTCATAGGCCGCAATCGCTAAAGAATTCAATTCAAGTGCATCGTCAACACCGAGGTTAGCCGGACAAATCAACTGCGTCGTCTCGGAGAGATATTTCGCCTCAAAATCAAAAATCTCTCCACGCGCAGTCAGCTCGATACTTGGCAAAATCTCACCATCAAGAACGCCAATCGTATATTCGGGGCCATCAATGCAGCGCTCAGCCATGACCCTTGCGCCAACCTTAAGTGCGCTTTGATACGCCGTTTGCAGCTCGCTGGCATTGCGCGCCTTGGTAATGCCTAGACTCGAGCCACCACTAACTGGCTTTACAACGCACAGCCCCAATCGTGCTGCTACCGCATCCCAGTCGGTTTGCTCTGACAATGACTCATAGTCAGGCGTTGCGAGACTCGATTGCAGCCAAACCTGTTTGGCGCGAATCTTGTCCATGGCGAGTGCCGACGCTAAAACGCCCGAACCGCTGTAGGGAATACCAATTGTCTCGAGAAATCCCTGTATAACGCCATCTTCCCCACCTTCTCCATGCAGCATGTTGAGAGCAAAATCAGGCGCGAGCGCGGAAAGCTTTTCAACTATTTTATCGTCAACATCAAGCTTGCTTGCCCTTACACCTGAACGAATGAGACTTTGCAACACCGCCTCACCGCTGAGAAGCGATATTTCGCGCTCGGCAGAATGCCCGCCCATAAGAACGACAACATGACCGGCATTGGTCACTGCTTGCTGTCTATCAAACGCTTTCACCATGCTTTCGATCTCTTTAATTTTCACTCTGACAATGGCGGTGTGTTAGACCGAATTATCAGCGATCCCCTCGCCCCGTCTTGATGGCCGGTATTACTTACTCGCTTTCACGCTGCGCAATGCAAGCGTCTCTGAAAGCTGCTTTGCCAGCGCGCCAACGCTACCGGCGCCTTGCGTCACAACGATATCACCGTCAGCCACAATGCCCTCTAAAATTCCCAACACATCAGCCTCGTCTTGAACGAAAATGGGATCCACTTTCCCTCGCAATCGAATACTGCGACCTAGGCTTCTAGAGTCTGCTCCCGCAATCTTTTTTTCGCCCGCCGCATAGACCTCAAGCAACAAAAGCACGTCAACCTCGCAAAGCACGTCGACAAAATCATCATAGAGGTCGCTCGTTCTGCTATATCGATGCGGTTGAAAAAGCATCACAAGGCGTTTATCAGGCCACCCTTCCCTCAGCGCAAGGATAGTCGCCGCCACTTCTGTCGGATGATGACCATAGTCATCAACCAACATAATCTCGCCGTCTCCGAGCGGGAACACTCCTTGCACATCGAAACGGCGACCGACACCCGAAAAATTCTCGAGACCTTGTTTAATTGCAGCAAGTTCAAGACCCTCGTCAACAGCGACGGCGAGCGCAGCAGTCGCATTAAGCGCGTTATGACGACCAGGCATATTAAGAGTTATCGGCAGCCTGTTGCTGGTCTCGCGATGATAGACCTCAAATCTTGTCTCGCCGCCGTGCTGGGAAATATTCTCGATACGAAAATCTGCATCCTCTGAAAAACCATAGGTCAGTTTAGGACGCGAGACGAGAGGCATAATCTCGCGCACTGAGGGATCGTCTATACACAACACGGCTAAGCCATAGAACGGCAGGTTGTGCAGAAAGTTGATAAAGGTTTCTTTAACCTTTTCGAAATCGCCGCCATAGGTGCCCATATGATCGGCTTCGATATTGGTAACCACAGCGACCATCGGTTGCAGATGCATAAACGAGGCATCGCTTTCGTCGGCCTCTGCGACCAAATACCGGCTTTCCCCAAGCCGCGCATTAGTCCCCGCGCTGTTCAACAACCCACCGATAATAAACGTTGGGTCAGCACCACTCGCTGCTAGCACCGAGGCAAGGAGACTTGTGGTGGTCGTTTTGCCGTGTGTGCCCGCAATTGCAATTGAGTGCCTGTAACGCATGAGCTCGGCGAGCATCTCTGCGCGTGCCAGAAGGGGCAATTTCGCCTCCGCCGCCGCACGCATCTCAGGATTTTTCATTGTCACTGCGCTCGAATAAACGACAACATCAGCGAATTCTATGTTGCTTTCAGCGTGGCCGATAAAGACCGTAGCACCCAGATCTTTCAGTCGGCGTGTGTTCGCAGACTCGGCAATGTCTGACCCCGTAATGGCATAGCCTTGATTCTGCAACACTTCTGCGATCCCGCACATGCCCGCACCGCCTATGCCGATGAAGTGAACCGTCTTGATGCGCCGCATCTCGGGAATACTATGCTGCAGCCGCTTAGTGGGCATGTGCTCTCTCCATCATTAAATCGGCAATATGCGTATCGACATGGCGCGGCGCTAGCGCATGCGCGGCCATTGATTTGGCGAGAAGTCCCTCTCGATCTGTGTTCAACGAAGCAATCTCTGACGCAAGACGATCGCCTGAAAGCTGTTGCTGCTCGATAATTATCGCCGCGCCTGCTGCATTTAACCACCGAGCGTTATGTAGCTGTTGCTGATCTTTGTGGTGAGGGTAAGGCACGAGAATAGACGCGCGGCCCGCGACGGCTATTTCTGTCACTGTGCTAGCACCCGAACGCCCGATCACGAGATCTGCCCACGCATAGGCGGCAGCCATATCGTCAATGAACGCTGTAATAGTCAAATTGCTATTAGGTTTAAATCCGGCATTCGCGTAGGCGGTGAGAGTCGATTCGAGCTGAGCAGCACCGGTTTGATGTCTTACCTCAGGCACCGTAGTCGGCCTTGCGACCTTAAATCGCGCGAGGGCTTCTGGCATCGTCTCGTTGATCGCCAGCGCGCCTTGACTCCCACCCAGAACCAAAATGCGAAGCGGCCGCTCATGCGTTGCGAGCTCAGGCATACGCGCGCCGACCTGTTCGATGTCTGCGCGCACAGGATTTCCGACATACATCACCTTGTCACTCTTCATGAATGCACCAGGGAACGCCTCGAAGACCAAAGTCGCTAGTCGAGAAAGTAACCGATTAGTAAGGCCGGCTACGGCATTCTGTTCGTGGAGATAAAGCTTTCTACTCAGGAGTTTCGCTGCGACGCCGCCCGGGCCAGAAACATATCCCCCCATGCCCAACACGCAGTCCGGCTTTACCCTGTAAATGATCACAAGGCTTTGCCATAGCGAACGCATGAGCATCCAGGGCGCGCTAAGAAGCCGTAAAAGTCCTTTCCCTTTCAGCCCCTTCGCGGCGATCTGGTGAAACTCATAGTCGGTACCTTCTAGGAGCTTCCCTTCCATGCCATATGGCGTTCCTAACCAATCGATTTTAACGCCTCTAGCCTCTAACTGGCGTGCGATGGCGAGAGCGGGGAATACGTGACCGCCGGTTCCTGCTGCCATTATTAACACACGAGAGATTGCCATTACCTCTCCCAAATAGAGGTGGTTTTCGTCACTGCTGCCAGCTGATCAGTCTCATACTCAATTCGTATAAGAAGAGCTGCCATGACGCAGCTCATGATAAGACTCGCGCCACCGTAGCTAAGGAAAGGAAGCGTAAGCCCCTTCGTAGGGAGAAGGCCGATATTAACCCCCACATTTATGAGAGTCTGACCCGCGAACAAAAGCCCGATGCCGTAGGCAAAGAAAGCAGCGAAATAGCTTTCTTGAGCCTCGGCACGTCGGCCGATAGCGAACGCCCGATAAACTAAAATACAGAACAGGGAGACGACTACCGCAACGCCGACCATACCAAACTCTTCACCAATTATTGCAAGCACAAAGTCGGTGTGTGCTTCGGGTAAGAAATAAAGTTTCTGGATACTGTTCCCCAATCCTGTTCCGAACCATTCGCCGCGCCCGAAGGCTATCAGCGCTTGGGCTAACTGATAGCCATCGCCATAGACATTCTCAATTGCCCAAGGATCGCGAAAGGAAGTAAAGCGAGCGATGACGTGCGGCTTATTTATCGCAATGATGGTAAATCCAATGCCTGCGACTACAACAATAAGTAAGAGTCTCCATAGCTTCGCCCCCGCCAGAAACAACAAGCAGAACGTCGTCGCCATTAATATAACTAACGCTCCATGGTCAGGCTCCCGCTGAAGCAAGCCCGCCGCGAATGCCGATACCACAAGAGGAATCAAGAATTGCGTCCAGTTATCACGCACTGCTTGATAGTTTTTCTGCAAATAATCTGCAATAAAAATCACCAAGAATAACTTAGCAAGCTCCGAAGGTTGCAGATCAAAAAAACCAAGATCTATCCAGCGCGCACTGCCATTAACGCTTTTGCCGATACCTGGAATGAGGACCGCTATCAACAAGACATAAGAAATCAATAAAAGCAGGAAAGAGAATCGGCGCCAAAGTGACAACGGGATCGCGAGTGTAATAGCCGAAGCTGCTAAGCCCACAAAAGCAAAAATGGATTGCCGCTTTAGATAATAGAGCGGGTCACCACTGCTCGAATTAGCGATCTCAACTGACGCGGAAGTCATCATGAGTAGCCCTATACAGAGGAGAGAGAATGCAACAAGCAACACCGTGTTGAGCTGCCGTGCCGGCGCAGCAGCAAAATCACTCGTCAGAGACAGTCGATTTGTTCGCTCTAAACTCGCCATTTATCCTTAACCCTCTTGCGCTTTTTCGCGCACTTTTGTGGCAAAAGAGTCGCCACGGTGTTGAAAATTATCAAACATATCGAAGCTCGCGCAGGCCGGAGACAAAAGCACCGCATCGCCGGCTTGCGCTGCGGCAGTCGCCTGCTCAATCGCCTCAGCCATGCTTTGCGCAAACGTCACCTCGTGTGCGTAAGAATCTTGCTCGAGACACTCCGCAATGAGCTTGGCGTCGCGCCCAATCAAGATTACGTTACGCACGAAGGTTCTTATCGCCGGCGCCAGAGGTGAAAAATCGGCACCCTTCCCCTCACCCCCTGCAATCAACACGAGCTTGCCACCAGATAACGCGGCGATGTGTTCGCCTAATCCGACAACCGAGGCGAGCGTAGAACCAACATTGGTCCCTTTCGAATCGTTGAAATAGTCGACATTATCTATTTTCGCGACCCACTGGCATCGGTGCGGCAGACCTTTAAATTCAGCGATCCCTTGTGCAATCGAATCGAGCGAGACACCGATGGCGTGTGCGAGAGAGCTCGCTGCAAGTGCGTTTGCAATATTGTGCTCGCCTGCCACTTTCATTCGATCTGTGGCGAGAAAGGCGCTGCCATTAAAACTCAGCGCTCGCGTACCTGCAGCCTCATTGATTCCAAAACCGCCTTCAAGCGCATCATGCGTCGAATAGCACACTGTCGCTGTCGCTGGATCGAGAGGAAAAGTTAATGCATCACTTACATTGACGCAGACCTGTTTTGCTCCATGAAATATATTTTGCTTCGCACTCAAATACTCCGAAGCGTCGGTATACCTATCCATGTGATCTTGGCTTAAGTTCAGCAAGGCGACAGCTTCAGCATTTAACGCAAGCGTTGTCTCTAGTTGGAAACTAGATAGCTCTAAAACATAGAGCTCCTTGGGTTCTTCGCTTAGCAGATCCAAGGCCGGTTTAAAATTTTCACCATCGAGATTCCCCCCGAGGCCGAAGGATCTGCCCGCGGCTCGAAGAATCGAGGCTAGCATCGCGACCACAGTGCTTTTACCGTTCGACCCGGTGACTGCAACAATCGGCTTCTTCGCTCGCTGCGCAAACAACGCAATATCGCCGGTGATGTCGACCCCTGCACTCTTTGCTTTCGCGATTGCGTCAGTTTTTACACTAACTCCCGGGCTAACGATTAGCCGTTGAGCGCCCGCTAAAAGAGCCTCGGGCAGATCACCTAATTCTAGGCTTACACCAGGAAATTCAGCTTTAAAAACATCGAGCATCGCGGGGGCTGCACGCGTATCGGCAACAGCAAATTCGGCGCCTATCGCCTGCAAGTAGCGAGCGCACGATAGCCCTGTCGCGCCCATGCCGATGATAAGCGACAGCCCATCAAACCACTCTTGCTCTTCGCCGGACAATCCCACTGCTCGCGTCACGCCTCTCTCATCGCTTATTAGCGCAGCTTCAATGTTGCCAATCCAAATAACACCAGCATCACTGTGATAATCCAGAACCTTACGATGACCCGTGGCTCAGGCCAGCCCATCAGTTCGAAGTGATGATGAATAGGTGCCATCTTAAAAATTCTTTTGCCGGTCATTTTGTACGACCCAACCTGGAGGATTACAGACAGCGTTTCCATAACAAACACGCCGCCCATAATGACGAGAACTAACTCGTGGCGAGCGATTATCGCCATCGTGCCGAGTGCTGCACCAAGCGCGAGTGCGCCGACATCACCCATAAAGATTTGAGCAGGATAGGTATTAAACCAAAGGAAACCCAGGCCTGCGCCGAGCAACCCTCCGGCGAAGATGACCACTTCGCCAGAACCCGCAATGTAGGGAATCTGCAAATAACTCGCGAACTCGACATGCCCCGCAAGATACGCGATGGCGCCCAGCGCCCCGCCGACTAGTACCGAGGGAAGGATCGCTAGACCGTCGAGACCGTCGGTAAGGTTGACCGCATTACTAAACCCAACAATGAAAAAATAGCTAATGACGATATAGAAAACGCCAAGATCGAGCGCGATGCTCTTGAAAAACGGCAATATGTAATTCGTTTCAGCAGGGCCGAGTGCCGAACTGTAAAGCGCTATAGCAGCAGCGATGCCGATTAGCGACTGCCAAAAATACTTCCATCGCGCAGGCAGCCCTACCGCATTTTTTCTAAAGACCTTGCGGTAGTCATCTACCCACCCCACCGCGCCGAAAGCAAGGGTCACCAGAAGCAACACCCAGACGTAATGGTTTGTCAGGTCAGACCAGAGAAGGGTGCTTGCTGTGATACCAACTAGGATAAGAACGCCGCCCATCGTTGGGGTACCAGCTTTGCTGAGGTGTGATTGTGGTCCGTCGTCGCGAACTACTTGTCCGATCTGATTCGCGTTTAGCGCGCGAATTAGGATAGGACCAACGAGAAGGGATACGCCCAGAGCAGTGAGCACGCTAAATATGCCGCGAACGGTAATATATTGCAGCACAGCGAACGCGCTATTGAACTGCATCAAGTAATCCGACAGCCATACTAGCATTCTGAATTTTCCCTATTCTTGCTTATTCTGAGAGCAACTCTCTTTGGAGTCGCTGTGTTGTGTGAGTTACGTCTCGCTGCTTAACGCGGTGACGACCGTCTCCATGGCCGCCCCTCGGGAGCCTTTCACGAGAAATACTGTGTCAGCACTAGCGCGCGCCACACAGTCTGACTCCAAAGTAGCGCGGTCACTGAAGAGCACACCCTTCTTACCACCCGCCTTTAAATAGGCGTCGATCATCGCCTCGCAGTCTTTTCCCAAGGCAAGCAACAGCGGCACGCCCTGCTTCGCCGCATACTCGCCAACTGCGCGATGTGAAAATTCGGTTTCGTCGCCAAGCTCCCTCATTTCACCGGCGACCATGATCTTCTCGCCCTCTGCTGACATCAATACATCGATAGCAGCATTAAAAGAATCCGGGCTTGCGTTATACGTATCATCAAGTAATCGGCACCCTTCTCTACCTATTGAGGGAAATAGTCTGCCTGGGACCGGTGTAGCCTGTCTCAGCCCTACACGAACCTCATCTAAGCTTGCGCCAGCTTCTAAGGCACAGGCTGCTGCAGAAAGCGCATTCTCCGCGTTGTGGCTGCCAAGCAGCTGTATTTCAGCCTCGATTTCTCCCTGCGGAGTGAAGAGCGTGAAAGCTACGCTCCCCCCCGTAAGCAGGCGCGTAGGCGAACACCGATAATCCGCCTCAGGCACCTTGTTGCCATAGCTAAATAGCCTGACTTGACGCGTGCCTGCGCGTTTTATCCATTGAAAGCAATTAGGATCATTGGCATTAAGCACTGCGACCCCTGAGGTAGAGAGCCCATCGATAATCTCGCCCTTGGCCTCTACAATACCCTGAAGAGAGCCGAAGCCTTCGATATGCGCTGCGCTTGCCTTGGTAATCAGCGCAATATCTGGTCTTGCAGCTTCGACACTAAACGCGATCTCGCCGGCGCCATTAGCCCCCATTTCGATCACGGCAAATTGATGCCCATCCTCGAGCCGCAGCAGAGTAAGCGGCACTCCGATCGTATTATTCAGATTCTCCGCGGTAACTAATGTTTTGGCTTTAGCCGTGAGAATACTGCCGATCATTTCTTTGACTGAGGTCTTGCCCTGACTACCCGTAAGCGCAATCACCGTGGCTGAACTCCTCTGTCGGTTAAGTCGCGCAAGGGTAGCAAGTGCGGATAGCGTGTCGCCAACTACAAGCCGCCTCTCAGCATTGTTAGCGTCAAATTCATGCGTCACAGCCGCGGCAGCTCCCCTGGTGAATGCCTCGTCAACGAATTCATCGCCATTAAAGCGTTCACCCTTCAGTGCAATAAAAAGCGCCCCTGAATGTGTCTTTCGAGAGTCAGTTGTAACCGCAGTAAAAGCAACTTTCGTTGCTGCTTGGGACAGAGGGACGCTCACCGCTTGCCCAAGCTCGCCAGCCAAATCGCCCAGGGTGAATTCGCCAATCATGTTGCATCTCTCTGTATGCTGTCCCTAAAACTACTCGATGAGCGTCTTTTAACAAGCGCTGCGCGCGCGTGTTCAAGATCACTAAATGGCTGCCGCTGCCCATTGATCTCTTGATAGCCTTCATGCCCTTTGCCCGCAATCAAGATCACCGCACCGGGTTTAGCAGCATCGATAACTGTAGCTATAGCCTCTGCTCTGTTCCTAATTTTTGTGACTATCCCTGGCTGAATGAAACCCGAACGGATCTGATCGATTATGGCGTCTCCGTCTTCAGTTCGAGGATTATCGTCCGTCAGAATCACCGTGTCGGCATACCGCTCGGCGACCTCCCCCATTAAAGGCCGCTTGCCTACATCGCGATTCCCGCCAGCACCAAAGAGGCAGGTTAGCTCTCCACTGAAGTGCTCTCGCAACCCGAGCAGCGCACTCCGCAGCCCGTCTGGCGTATGCGCGTAGTCGACTACTACGCTGATGTCGCTTACCTCGCCTTCGGCGCTAACTATTTGCATCCGCCCCGGCACAGGTTTGAGCTCACCCAAAGCAGCGGCAAGGCGAGGAAAACTGAGAGACTCCTCTGCTGATACGACGCGCGGCTTTCGCTCAGCAGAAAGAAAAGAGCTAACCACCGTAGCAACTACTGCAAGCAGATTGCTCAAATTAAACCCACCTAAGAGTCCAATCCGTACCTCGCCACTACCGATGGGAGTGATCAAATGCATTGCAATGCCGTAGGAATCCATCGTCACACGTTCAGCGCGGACTGAGGCGGCTGTTCGGGATTGACTGTAAGTCATGACTTCAACGGAGGAGGCTATAGCATTGATTAGTGAAAGGCCGTAGGCATCATCGAGATTTATGACTGCACGTTTGAGCCCAGGCATCGTAAACAACTTCTTTTTACTCGACCCGTAGGCCTCCATGGTGCCGTGGTAGTCGAGGTGATCGCGAGTGAGATTTGTAAAAACAGCTGTGTCAAAGTGCACGCCGCTCACACGGCGTTGATCTAAGCCAACGGAGGACACTTCCATGATGACAGGATCAACACCCGTCGAGAGAAGTTCAAACAGCGCGCGCTGCGTGAAGACCGCATCAGGCGTTGTGAGGGCGGTCGCCTCGAGGCAACCAGGACGGCCGTAGCCCAATGTGCCGATTGTCGCGGAGTCGTGGCCCAGGCTTGCGAATACCTGAGCCATAAAAGCGGCGCAGCTGGTCTTGCCATTAGTGCCAGTTATTCCAATCACGCCAGCGTGCGCACTCGGATCGGAATAAAACCTCCCCGCAATCGCGCTCATCTTCGACTGAAGCGAATCGACGGCAATCACAGGAACATGATCTATCCAGTTAATGCCCGTCCATTCTCCGCCAGATTCGGCGAGAACTGCCACTGCACCTGAGTTTATTGCGGTTGGAATAAAATCGCGCGCATCGAGGTTACGCCCGAATACTGCGAAGAAAACATCGCCAGGAATGACGAGTCTACTGTCTAGCTGTATCCCCTTAATCAGAACGTCAGACGTTAATTTTTCGACAATCGAGGCAGGCACGAACCCAGCTACAAGCTCGCTTAAGGTGATCTCGGCTGCGCTGTGCTCGACGGGGGCGACCATTTGGCTATTCGTCACCTCCGCTGGACATCACCGATTGACCGACAGGCACGTCATCGGGTGGAATATTCAGAAGCCGCATTGCACCCGACGCCACTCGCGCGAAAACCGGTGCTGCGACCTGCCCTCCATAGTGTTCGCTGCCCTTCGGCTCATTAATGACCACAACGACAACTATTTTGGGGTCACTCGCGGGAATCATTCCTACGAAGAGAGAGTTGTGAAGATTAGCCTCATAACCGAACTCACCCACAACGTGCGCGGTACCCGTTTTACCGGCCACTTTGTAAAAAGGCACTTTCCCTTCACGCGCCGAACCTCCGCGTCTCGGATCGACAACTGTTTCTAGCATGTCTTTAATTTGAGCTGAAATTGATGGAGACAACACTCTCTCGCGCGAAAGCGCGGCAACTTCCTCCTCGCTCAATTTCACGAGCGATACCGGCTTTTTAATACCATCGTCGGCAATAACCGAATAAGCCTGAGCTAGCTGAAGTGCCGTAACTGAAAGCCCGTAGCCGTAGGATAATGTCGCTGTTTCGACTGCACTCCAACGTCGTGGACTCGGTAATAAACCGCCACGCTCGCCAGGGAAACCGGTTCCAGTCACCTGCCCAAGCCCCACCCTTTCGAGAACATCACGTATTGGCTCGGGTCCGATTTCTAAGGCGATTTTACTTGTGCCGACATTGCTCGACTTCGTGATGACCTTGCCAACAGTCAATGTGCCGTAGTTATGAATGTCCTGAATCGTGTGCCCGCGCACCATCATCCATCCCGGGCTTGTTTCGATAATAGTATCAGCTTCATAAACGCCGCTTTCTAACGCCGCTGCAATAGTGAATGCCTTCACCGTAGAGCCCGGCTCGAATACATCCGTTAATGCACGGTTACGCAACACACCAAAATCGCTAATGTTGCTTTTGTTATTCGGGTTATAAGAAGGCTGATTCGCCATCGCCAAAACCTCGCCGGTCTCGACGTCCAGCATGACTAACGTCGCTGATTTTGCGCGGCGCTTTGTAAACTCGGCTTTAAGCTCTTTGTACGCGAGGTTCTGTAGCCTAAAATCTATACTGAGCTCGATATTCGAGCCGTTTGATGCAGTCTCGATCGTTCTGATTTCTTCAATAATGTTGTCGCGACGATCTCTAATTATCTGCCGCCGGCCTTCGACCCCTTGAAGATGCTCCTCATAAGTAAGCTCGATACCCTCTTGACCGACATTATCGATATTGCTGAAGCCAACCAAGTGAGCAGCGACCTCTCCCTGTGGGTAGAAGCGCTGGTATTCGTCTTCGAGTCTTACATGTGGAATCCGCATCGCTGCGACCGGCGCCGCCTCAGCCGGCGAAAGCCTTCGCTTAATAAAGTGGAACGGCTTGTCGCGTTTGCTCTCAATGGTTGCAATGAGCGCATCGGCATTCATGTCGAGCGCGTTTGCGAGGCGGCGAATATCATTGGGGTTATCGATAATTTTAGAGGGATTAACGCTAATGGTTACAACAGGGGTGCTCACCGCCAGCGGTTCGCCATTGCGGTCGAAAATGACGCCGCGATTGGCCGCGATAGGAATGGTCCGAATGGCTCGATTGTCGCCTTGGCTCTGTAAAAATTCTTTCTGAGTGACTTGCAGCTGACCGACCTTCCACGCCACCGCGCCGACACAGAGCGCCAAACCTAGTGCTACCGCCCCGAGCCGCCAAGTGGCTTTGACGTATGTCCAGGCCTTCGCAGCGACACCCTGCCCCTTGTTAGACGTGTGCGCATTTGTTTCTCGTCTCGTTGCGCTCATGCCAATCCCCTTTTTATCGACTCCATTATTTCCTACTGCCCAACCATGACAATCTGACTGATATCGGGCACTCGCATACCCAACTGATCGGTCGCTTTCTGCTCGATACGACCCTCAACACCGAAGGTGCTTTGTTCGATGAGCAGCTGTCCCCACTCGACACTCAAGTCGTTAGCCTCGTTTTTAAGCTCTTGAAGATGATTAAAAACGTAGCGATTTTCATGTGTCGTCTTTACGACACCCAATCCGCTACCAAGCAAGCAGAAAAGCAACAAGAGGAATATTCCAGAGCGGCGCTCGCCGAGCCCCAGCCAAGTCCAAAGTGACTCGTGGTCTCCGGCCTGTCTTACCTGTCTCTGTCGCGCCTGCATCATCTTTACCCAACCTACCGCTGTTTCTAGTCAACTCGCATTTTACTGATGTTTTTGAGAGTTACCGCGTTACCAATGACAACTAAAGCTTCGCTGCTACCCGCATGACTGCGCTCCGTGCGCGGGGGTTTCTGTCAATCTCATCTCGGCTCGGTTTAATCGCTTTCCCTATTGGCCTCACCTTCGGATTGAGCTGCGACTGAGCAACAGGCAGCCCCCTTGGAAACTCGTCCCCACGCGCATGCTTCGCGATAAATCGTTTTGTTATTCTGTCTTCCAATGAGTGAAAGCTGATCACAACTAACAGGCCACCCGGGCGCAAAATATCCAATGCTTGATCGAGCGCTAATTCCAACTGCTCTAATTCACGGTTTATAAATAGCCGTATTCCTTGAAATGCGCGCGTTGCTGGATGCTTGTCGCGCTCCCACGAAGGGTTTGCCTCTTTAATCATCTCAGCGAGAACACCTGTTCTTAGAATGGGCGCTATGGCGCGTTCCGCAACGATCCGCCTCGCCATTCTTCGTGAATGTCTTTCTTCACCGTAGTGATAGAGCACATCAGCAATTTCTGTTTCACTAGCCGAATTTATCCATTGCGCTGCACTTATGCCTTGCGTTGTGTCCATGCGCATGTCGAGCGGACCGTCACGCATGAAACTAAATCCTCGCCCCGCATCATCGAGCTGCGGAGACGAGACGCCAAGATCAAGCAGTATCCCGTCAACTCGCCCTACGAGACCCATATCGCCGAGCACCGAACTCATATCGCCAAAAGCACTGTGTTTAGGCTCTAATCTGCAGTCTTCCAACTGCATCGCTGTGGCAGCCTTGATAGCTTCGGGGTCGCGATCAAAGGCGATTAGCCTGGCGTTTGCAGGCAGTCTTGCCAAGATCCCCCGCGAATGCCCGCCTCGCCCAAAGGTGCCGTCAATGAATAAACCCGGCTCATTACTCCCACTCCTAGATGCCAGCAAGGCATCAATCGCCTCGTCGAGCAGTACTGTGTGATGGAGCGTTTCGGTGGACATGTCGCGCCTTATTTCTATTTTGGGGGTCTAAGCATTTCACCTGCGACGTGCTAGAGAGCCAAGGACCGTAACTTATCTGGCAGCTCTGCCGACCCGGCCGACTCGGTAAACCAGAGTTCACGCTGCGCAGTCCAGGCATCCTGATCCCATATTTCTAGTTTCTTCCCCTGACCAACCAAACAGATATGTTTATCGAGAGCAGCGTATTGCCGGAGCTCCTGTGGCAAGAGAATCCGCCCATTGCTATCGAGCTCGAGGTCGGTCGCATGGCCTATCAGCAGATGTTTGACGCGCGCAGACATCGGGTCAAAACTCGATAACCCTTCGATTTCGCGTTCGATTTGCTCCCATTCAGCGAGCGGATACAGAAGTAGGCACCGGTGGTTTGTGTCGATTGTCACCACCATTTGGCCTGCACAGTGACTAAGCAGACGCTCACGGTAGCGCGCCGGCATCGCCATACGCCCTTTCGCATCGAGATTGATCGAATTGATTCCGCGAAACACCGCGCCCTCTCCAAATTAGGTTACTTAGTGATATTTCATGTATTTTTAATGGCTTAGCTGACCAAGTTGCATCTACACTAGCGCCGCTTTTACCCACAAAGCCCCACTATAATACAAAATTTTCCACTTTTTTCCACAGATTTCCACTATAAGGACAGAATCAAACGCATGCAAGCAGAAAATGCCGCTAAGTTACTGATTTTGAGAGTCGCATGATCAATAGTGGCATTCACGATCATCCGGAATGCGGAGAGAGGCTAACTAGGAAGGAAAACTCGCACCAGCGCTCGCAGCGAGTCGAGACTAGACGCGAACAAGCAGGAAAATTAAGGAATCCAAGGAGAAAAGTAAAAGTGAGCCAGCCTATAAGCCGGGTTCTGTCGAGGACAATCATTCATCTGCGGCTTGCGTCACCGCAAGCCTTTAGCGGCCTACCCGAACCCAATGCGAGCAGCATCGATGGGCTCCTATTTGGCCTTGCTCCGAGTGGGGTTTACACTGCCACGAACTGTTACCAGTCGCGCGGTGCGCTCTTACCGCACCTTTTCACCCTTACCGAACCCTGCGACTCTCGAAAACGCTTTCCAGCGGCTGCGAGGACTTCACGCGAGATTTGGCGGTATATTTTCTGCTGCACTAGCCGTAGGCTTACGCCTCCCAGGCGTTACCTGGCACCCTGCTCTGTGGAGCCCGGACTTTCCTCCGACCCCGTCCTCGAGCGACGCTAAGCGACGAATGAAGAACTAGGACCAGCGATTGCCCAGCTGACTCGGGCGCAGCTTAGTCGAGTTCACACTTCCACACAAGGCGCATCTATTGCTCTTTTTCGAGCATAGCCGCATAAAGTGCGTTTTTCCGAACGCCAACGAGCTGTGCAGCCACAGCGACTGCGCGCTTCATCGACACTTCAGCGCTCAAAAGCTCAGCGGTGTCTATCGCTTTTCGCATTAGCTCATCGATGTCAGAGCCCTGCCTGGCTGCGCGACCCTCAAGCACCAGCACGAACTCACCTCGGGAATTGTTTTCATCGCTCGCAATCCATCTCGCTGCCTCGAGGACACTCCCTAGGAAATGGCTTTCAAATTTCTTCGTGAGCTCTCGCGCGACAAACACTTTCCTTTTATCTGGCTCGGCAATTACTGCTGCCATATCGTTCAGGCACGCGACAATCCTGTGAGGAGACTCATAGAAAACGAGCGTTGAGGTCTCTTCGGCGAGGGCGACAAGACGCTTGCAGCGCTGAGTGCTCTTAGCAGGCAAGAAGCCCTCAAAGTAAAACCGATCGCTCGGAATGCCTGCTACGCTTAACGCTGCAATCACTGCGCTCGCACCCGGCACAGGGATTACAGCGATTCCGCGACTCCTTGCCATTTCGACAAGCCGATAGCCAGGATCTGATATCAGGGGTGTGCCCGCATCTGATATCAACGCTAAAGAGCGCCCAATAATGAGTTCATCAAGCAGCTTCTTCACCTCAGAGTCGCTACTAAAATCATGATAGGACGTTAGCGGGGTCGCTATTGCAAAGTGCTGCAGTAGCCTTTTGCTATGGCGCGTATCCTCAGCAGCGATTAGATCAACCTGCTTGAGCACAGCGATCGCGCGAGCACTGATGTCTTCAAGATTCCCTATCGGCGTAGCCACAATGTAGAGCGTGCCTTGTATTTCCATGCGATTCTCTCTTTTCAAACGAAGCCGCTATTTCAAACCCTGTGGGTGAAGCGTACAATTTTGACAATGTTCGCGCTTAATTTGCGACAATATAGTTGGCAACCTAGTCTTAGACTAAACAACTACTAAACACGTTAAACCGAAGAATTAAACACGCAAAGAGTGGGTACGTTTGAAATGAGCACGGCCAGACTGCTTCGCAACGCCAACAATTTACGGACTGTCTCGAGCCTCTGCTCTGCGCTCTTGTTCCTCGGATTGCTTGTTGGGTGCCAGTCAACATCAATCAATTCCGGTACTACCCCCTTCGATTTAGCATCCGCGTCGGTTGAGACTCTGTTGAACGCTGCTTCTCAGGCGGACTCTCAGAACGACGCCGAGGCTGCAGCAGAGTATCGACTGCAAGCGATCGATCTGCTCATCTATGAAAATAATCTGGGAAGAGCCGCGACCGAAATCGACGCACTTCCGGCGCAGCAGCTGCTTTCTGATGAGCTGCGCGCGTTAGTGCAGCTCGCTAAGGCAACCCTAGCTTTCGGCAATAGCGATTACTCTGAGGCGCGTAGTTTACTTCAAGAACTCGACAGCCGCGCGCGCGAGGCACTCCCAATCGACACAAACATTAAAATCGCGCTACTCGCGGGCAAGGTTTACAACGCGCTCGGCGATCCCTCACTCGCGGCAGTCGTTCAACTCAGCCGCAGCGAGGGCGCCGAATACGGATCACCGCCGCTCGCTCGACAACTCAGTGATTCCATCTGGCAAACGCTCGACACCCTATCAATCGATGAAATTGATAAAGTGGCCAATGCAACCGCAGGCTATCATGCTCGCGGCTGGCTTGAGCTCAATAAAACTATAAGGCGCGAGGAATTTAGCCTGCGCGGGCAATTAGATGCGATTGCGAGATGGCAAAGCGTTTGGGCTCAACATGCCGCGACGAGCTTTCTGCCAAGCGCACTCCTCAGCCTCAATGCAGCATGGGATCGACGCCCCCGGCATATCGGCCTCATTCTGCCCCTGCAAACAGCCGCCGGAAGAGCACTCCAAGAAGGATTTGTCGCGGCCTACTATCAATCTCTCGCCATTTCTCGCGAAGTCCCTCGTATAAGTGTCATCGATAGTAGCGAAGCGACCGATGCGTTTAGCATCTACGATGAGGCATTACGCCTCGGCGTCGATCTTGTCGTTGGGCCACTGAATAAAGCGCTCGTCAATCAGATCGCTGCCCTTCCAAGACTTCCCACGCTAACTCTTGCGCTAAATTATGCTGACAGCGAAGAAGGATCTATGGTGGGAAAACCCACTGACCTCGTCCAATTCGGTCTCGCGCCTGAGGACGAAATCGAGCAAATTATAGCGCTCGCCAAGCAGCGCGGATTCAACCGTGCGGCGGTCATCACTCCCGAGGGAGAGAACTACACACGCCTGCGAGCGACTTTTCAGGCTCGCTGGGAACAACACGGCGGCAGCGTGGTAGCTCGCTCTGTTTTCGGTCCAGAGGAAGATTTTAGCGCTGTTGTGAAGAACCTTCTTGCCATCGATGCGAGTGAAGAGCGCGCGCGTCGACTTCGCGCAACGCTACCGCGGAACAATATCGAGTTCATACCTCAGCGCCGCAGCGACATAGATTTCATATTTCTGATTGCAAACCCTCGCCAAGGCCGCCAGTTAGTGCCAACCCTCGCATTTTATTACGCGCAGGATCTCCCGCTCCTTGCACTGCCCTCGATCTATGATGGCGACCCCAGCGCGAGCACACGAGACCTCGATGGCTTAGTGTTTGGCGACGCGCCTTGGATGGTTAGACCTAGCGAACTGCGGTCGGTGGCCGACGACAACTTCACCCCAGCGTTCGGCTCAAGTCAGCGTCTCAGAGCCATGGGCGTTGACAGCTTTTACCTGGCGATGCAGATTTCGCAGCTAAGGAACAATCCGCAACGGAGTCTGCGCGGGGTAACAGGCGAATTGAGCCTAACTGACGACGGGAAAATTATACGCAAGCTGGTGATGCTGAGGTTTGAAAATGGTGTGCCAGAGCCCATACCAGGGAGCTAGGCTCACCTCGCTAACGCCCACCAGCCTGCTCACATCACTCTCGTGTCTCTCCCGAATCCGGCCCGCCACGCGACTGAACTATTCTAACCGAGGATGCTTAGTGCATGACTAGAGAAACGGCAGTCGCAACTGGACGTCGGTTCGAGGCTCTCGCTGCTGACTATTTAAAGGTGAGAGGCTGCAGGATCGCGGGGCAAAATTTTCGCTGCAAGGCTGGGGAAATCGATCTAATTGTGACTGATGCCGAGAGCAAGCTGATTTTCGTTGAAGTTAGATTTAGATCGAGCAATCGCTTTGGTGGCGCAAGCGCTTCAGTCACAGCTCACAAGCAGCGCCGACTTCGTAATGCCGCGAAATACTATTTACTCACCCACAGTGAGTTCAAGACCCACTTTTGCCGATTTGATGTTGTAGCTCTGAGCACTAACAGGCAGACAAACGAGATTGACGTTAATTGGATCAAGGCCGCCTTTGTTTAATCATCGCATTCGGCGCGTTGAAATCTGACCAGGACAGCCGTTGTCGCAAAGCCACGCAAACAAACCTCGCTAAAAGTCATCATTTATCAAGCCTTCTTGCCGCCGCAATTTACCCTAACAGTGAAACGAGTATCGGCCGATAACTACGGCATTGAAATTGGAGAATGCAAGATGGATTTACATCACAGGGTAGCTCAACATTTTGCTGAAAGCATCGAGACGAAAATGCGGTCAGCCGAGTCTATGGGACCATCGATACACCGCGCGGCAGAGGTCATGCTTGAATGCTTGCTCGCAGGAGGAAAAATCCTGAGCTGCGGTAATGGCGGATCGGCTGGCGATGCTCAGCACTTCTCAGCGGAGCTATTGAACCGCTTTGAAAAAGAGCGACCGGGGTTGCCTGCCATCGCTATTAGCACAGACACTTCGACGCTCACGGCCATAGCCAACGACTATGATTTCAATGAGATATTCTCGAAGCAAGTGAGTGCTCTCGGTAATGCGGGCGACGTTCTTCTGGCCATCTCTACAAGTGGGAATTCGAAAAACGTGTTGACAGCTATCGAAGCAGCACATGAGCGAGGAATGAAAGTCGTTGCAATGACGGGACGCGACGGCGGCACAATTGCTGCGGCACTTGGTGTGCATGACACCGAAATCCGTGTTCCCTCCGAGCGCACAGCACGGATTCAAGAAGTGCACCTGGTTGTAATTCACTGCTTATGCGACTTAATAGACACTCATTTATTCGGAGGAGAAACAGCATGAATCTCAGTATTACCTCAATGTTTTACCGCGCGTTTGCAAGCGTCCTGCTTCTGTCTCTGCTAGCAAGTTGCACTACGGTGTTAGTCCGGACGACGGGTGCTGAGGGCATTCAAGAAGATCCAACCGAACGCACCGCAGGAGCCGTGGTTGAGGATCAGTCGATCGAAACCAAGGTAATCGTTAATCTAAAGAAACTCGAGCCGGAGCTCAAGAAAGCGAATATCGATGTGATTAGCCACAATGGAGTCGTGCTCTTGGTTGGGCAGGTTGCCTCTGAGGCATTGAAAACACGAGCGACTCAGATAACGAGCGAGTCGAGCACGAAAATCAAACGCATTCACAATGAACTCGAGGTTGCAGGCAAAACAGGCCTTCTAGCTCGCAGCAATGACAATTGGGTCGCGACCAAAGTGCGCACCCTCATGCTAGCTAACAGCAGCGTCCCGTCGGGTCAGATTAGGGTCATAACAGAAAATGGCGCGGTTTTTTTGATGGGCTTAGTTACGCAAGCTGATGCGGACGCCGCAGCGGATCTAGCTCGAAACGTCTCTGGCGTCACTCGCGTCGTTAAGGTTTTCGAATACCTTAATTAACCGCGCTATTTGACCAATCGTAGAGCAGGCTTTTTCTGACTCGAACTCGCTTGGGTGCCGCTCGCGCTGCTGTCTGACGGCGCTGGCGGCTCCGGCTCTGGAAGTATTTCAGCCTTAAACATCATCCCTTCGCCGTTCTCCCGCGCGTAAATTCCCAACATCGCTCCAATGGGGACGAGCACGCGCCGGGAGACTCCGGCGAAGCGCCCATTAAAGCTAACATAGTGATCGTCGATGATGAGATCTTGAACGGCGACAGGCGACACATTGAGAACGATCTGACCGTCTTTTACGTGTTCTTGGGGCACTTCGACGCCGTCTATTAGCGCGTCAACGACTACATGCGGGGTGCAGCCGTTGTCTAGAATCCACTCATAAAGGGCTCTGACGAGGTAGGGCCGACTAGAAGTCATTAGTGTCGACATGTCTTTCTTTTCTCTGAGAAGACTATTCGGCGAAGAGGGTTTTAGACCATCTCTTTTTCTTGCTCGGAAAGACTCATGATCACAGATTCACGCTCAAAGAGGCGATCGCGGTAATCAAGAAGTGGTTTTACACCCTTCGTCTTAGGTAGCTCAATTCCCATTACAGGGAGACGCCATAAAATCGGCATTACACAGCAGTCGACGATAGTGAACTCGTCACTCATAAAATAGGGCTTTTCGCCAAAAATCGCGGCAATAGACACGAGGCTGTCGCGTAATTCTTTGCGTGCCTTCTCAAGCTGCGCCGGCGTCCCGTCTTTAGCCATGAGTTTATCGACTAGCGGGCACCAATCTTGCTTTATGCGATAGATCCAAAGGCGGCTCATCGCGCGCGCCACCGGATAGACAGGGAACAGAGGAGGATGAGGGAAACGCTCATCTAGATATTCCATCATGATGTCCGCTTCGTAAAGCACCAAATCCCTGTCAACTAGCGTGGGTAGCGAGTTGTAAGGATTGAGGCTAGCGAGATCCTCGGGCTTTTTTTCTGGATCTACATCGATAGTCTCAACGGTCACACCCTTTTCGGCCAACACGATGCGAACGCGGTGGCTGTATTGGCTAGTACCATCCGAGTAGAAAGTCATCGACGATCGTTTAGCAACCACACCCATAGTATTTCCTCTCAATCCTTAGATAGTAGACCTTAACTGCAATGCAGTCAGATCAATGATAGTCCTTGCTAAACTCTCGGCTCATGAAGAACACGAGGATGTAGAGGAGCCCGAGAAACGCTAAGACCCAGACACCAATCGACTGACGCTTCGCACGGATAGGCTCGCCGATGTAGTAGAGAAAGTTCACGAGATCTGCAACCGTTTCATCGAATTCTGCCGGTGATAGGCTACCCGTCCCCTCTACGTGTGTGAGGTCGCACTGAGTGGGATCATCCGTTCCGTGGTCGTCACAGACCACGTCACCCTGTAGATTATGCAGAGCATTGGGCATGCCGACGTTCGCAAAAAGCTTGTTATTGGCCCCCAGCGGACGCGACGGGTCGTTGTAGAACGACTTCATGTAAGTGTATAGCCAATCGGGGGAGCGCACGCGCCCGATCAGCGTAAGATCTGGAGGTGCCGCGCCAAACCATACCTTAGAGTCTTCGTCCGCCATCGCATTGGTCATTAGATCGCCGATAGACGATCCATCGAATATCATATTCGCCTCAACCAATTCAGCGTCGAGTTCTAAATCTTCGGCTGTGCGCGCATAGCGCGCGTAGCCAAGCTCATGACAACCCGCACAATAGTTCATGTAGGTCCCCCAGCCGCGCTGAAGTGATCCCTTGTCCTCAAAACTTGTTTCGACGTGCATGAGATCAACATTGCTGGCCTCAGAGGCATGAGCGGTATTGGTGAGCATCAACGGGATGACTACCATCGCCGCGATAAGCAATAACGCACCGATAAACTGAGGGATGCTGATAAAGCGACCAGTGACGCGCTCAGGCGGCGTTGCTGTCTCTTCTGCACGCGTATACCAAGGCATCGCGAAGAAATACCCGAAATACACAAGCGTCATAACCTGAGCAAGAAGTGTTTTGGCTGGACTGACTGATTGCGTACCAAGCACACCAAGAATCAGGAACGCGACAACGAAAAGTAGAAGCGCGATGCGGCTAAACTTACCTTTGTAACGAATTGATCTGACCGGACTCTTGTCGAGCCAAGGCAGTACAAAGAGAATCGCAATCGCACCGAACATGACCAGCATGCCCCAGAATTTCGCATCGATACCGAACAGAGGGTAGGTAACCGCACGCAGCATCGAGTAGAACGGGGTGTAATACCAAACCGGTGGCACGTGCTCTGGCGTTTTTAGTGAATCTGCTTCTTGGAAGTTGGCGACTTCTAGGAAATACCCACCCATCTCTGGCGCGAAAAATACGATAGCACAGAAAACAAACAAGAAGACAATTATGCCCCCGAGATCATGATACATCGTGTAGTAAGGATGGAAAGGAACACCGTCGAGAGGCACACCATTCGCATCTTTATTCTTCTTGATCTCGACGCCGTCAGGGTTGTTCGAGCCCACCTCATGAAGCGCAAGAATATGTAACACCACCAAGGCGATTAACACGATTGGAAGTGCGACCACGTGAAGAGCGAAGAAGCGATTCAGTGTAGCGCCCGAAATTAAGTAATCACCGCGCACCCAAACTAATAGGTCTTCACCAATGACGGGAATCGCGCCGGCCAGCGATACGATAACGTTAGCGCCCCAGTATGACATTTGGCCCCAAGGCAACACATAGCCCAGGAATCCTTCCATCATCAGGACGAGGTAGATCGCCATACCGAAGACCCAGATCAACTCGCGAGGCTTTTGGTACGAGCCATACATCATGCCGCGGAACATGTGGAGATAAACCACCGCAAAGAAGGCTGACGCGCCGGTTGAGTGCATGTAACGCAGCACCCAGCCATAGTCGACATCACGCATGATGTATTCGACGGAAGCAAATGCCGCTTCGGCACTCGCGGTATAATTCATCGTCAACCAGATACCTGTAAGCAACTGGATAACCAATACAACCATCGACAATACGCCGAAGAAGTACCAAAAGTTGAAGTTTTTAGGAGCGTAGTATTCGCTCATGTGTTTCTTCCAAGCTGACACTATTGGCAGCCTGTCGTCTGTCCAGTCGCGGAGACCGACTAATGCGCCCATTACGAGGCCGGGCTTGTTTGAATCGCTCATGCTGCTGTCTCCTCGTCAATACCTATGATCAACACGTTGTCGTCCTCAAATGAATGCGGCGGCACTTCCATGTTGCGCGATGAAGGTGACCCGCTGTAAACACGTCCAGCGAGGTCGAATCGCGAACCGTGACAGGGGCAGAAAAAACCGCCACGCCACTCCTCGTCGAAAGGCTGCGCCTTGAGTTCGATATGCGGAGTGGGTGAGCAAAAAAGGTGTGGGCATAGGCCGACCAAAACCATTATATCGGGGCGGCGCGCACGGTATTCATTTTGCGCGTAAGTGGGCTGTTCTGGCTCTTGCGAATCTGGATCGGTTAGGCGATCGGGGTCTTCGTTGAGTACAGCAAGCAATGCCTCGCTGCGCTTAACAACAAAAATAGGACGCCCACGCCATGCAGGGATTGGCCCCAGCATCTCACCGTCTTGCAGACGACTAATATCTATGCGAACAGGAGCTCCTGCCGCACGCGCTTTGGCGCTTGGGTTCCACGACCCTACGAAAGGCACCGCAGCACCTACTACACCAGCGGCACCAACCGCTGTCGTCGAACCAACTAAGAACCGTCTACGGCCAACATTCGCACTGTTGTCAGTCACCGTTTTTCTCCTCGAGAGCTAGCTTTAAAAGAATGTATTCGCGCCCGCCACGAGCTCTTTTTTGACACGGACGAAGCGGACTCCGTGCTAGCGTCAGGGCAGAAATGGGGCGAGTATTCTGTTGAATTGGATGCAGTGTCCATTGCGGGTTAGCAAACCGCGCCAATCATAGACAAACATCGGGGTTATTTCAAGTCGACTATGACCGAATCCGTCAGTAGATGATTGAAATCAAAGTAGAAAAAATATTTTTCCCAGCTCAAAAAAAACGCCGAGATCGAGGACGATTCCGGCGTTTTTTTGCTCAACCCTCGCGAGACGAAGATTAGCGCTTAGAGAATTGCGGCTTCTTGCGCGCCTTACGCAAACCAACCTTCTTACGCTCAACTTCACGCGCGTCACGAGTGACGAAACCCGCCTTACGCAGCGTAGGCTTGAGCTCTTGGTCGTACTCCATCAGTGCGCGAGTAATTCCATGCCGAATAGCGCCGGCTTGCCCGAAGCTACCACCACCGCGAACTGTGACATTTACGTCGAATTTCTCGATCATTTCCACGAGCTCTAGAGGCTGGCGCACGATCATGCGAGCCACTTCCCGACCAAAATAGCCATCGAGAGGACGCTTGTTCACCGTGATAGCACCGCTACCATTCTTGAGGTATACCCTCGCAGTCGAGGTTTTACGACGACCAGTTCCGTAGTATTGCGTAGTAGACATAGAACTAAGCTAACCTCTTAAAATTTAACGGCTTGCGGCTGCTGGGCACCGTGGGGATGCTCGCTACCGGCGTAGACTTTTAATTTTTTGAACATGGCACGACCTAGTGCATTCTTGGGCAGCATACCTTTCACTGCGTTTTGAATAACACGCTCAGGCGCACGTTCGATGAGCTTTTCAAAAGAGATCGATTTCAGGCCGCCGGGGTATCCCGAGTGCGCATGGTAGATCTTGTCTTTTGCTTTATTACCCGTAACCTTCACTTTTTCACAGTTGACAACAACGACGAAGTCGCCGGTATCGATATGCGAAGTGAACTCTGGCTTGTGCTTTCCACGCAGGCGATGCGCTATCTCAGCCGCCATTCTGCCTAGTGTTTGGCCTTCCGCATCGACCAGGAGCCATGCCTGATCAACTTCATTTGTTTTTGCGCTGTAAGTCTTCATCGATTAGTCATCGGTCTTTACTTTAAGGAGGGCGAATACTACCGGAGCAATTTAGATCTTTCAAGCGAATTTATAAGGATTTCACCCTCTTCAGCCACGATGCGCTGTCGCCAGATAGTCCAAGGACTGCATTTCCAATAATCGGGAGGCTGTTCGCTCAAACTCGAAGCGTAATTGCGTCCCAACATAGAGCGCCACTATAGGGGCTGCGGCCGACGCAATCAACTTAACTCTGCGGTCGTACAGCTCATCGACAAGGTTGATGAAGCGTCGCGCTTGATCATTTCGAGCGTCGTCGAATACAGGAACGCCTGTAATAAGCATCGAATGGAATAGCTTCGCCAGCTCAACGTAATCGAAAGCGCTTCGGGGCCCGTCGCATAGTTCTGCGAACTCGAACCAGACGATATCATCTGCAACCCAGAGTGCGCGCAGTTCCCGTCCAAGAATTTCAACACAGACGTCGTTTGCCAAGTGCGCCTTAGAGGGAACCAGCTCATGCAGGCTTGCAAGCATCGCCGCGCGCGCCTGCGAATCATCTGGAGTGTAATAAAGCGTTGCTTGTTCGAGGCTACGAAGTCGATAGTCGATACCCGACTTAATTTCGATTACCTGAGTCTGTGTCTTAAGTAGTTCAATAGCAGGTAGAAAACGTGCTCGCTGCAGCCCGTTCTTATACAAACCATCGGGATGGATGTTTGACGTTGCAACCAGCACCACGCCACGTTCAAATAACGCGTCCAAGAGCCCAGCGAGCAACATGGCATCGGCAATATCCTGCACAAAAAATTCGTCAAAGCAGAGCAGCCTAACCTCATTAGCCAGCTCTTCGGCGATCTCCATAAGAGGATTCTTATGCCCTTGCAAAACGGCAAGTTTCTGGTGAACCTCTTGCATAAAGCGATGGAAGTGCGTGCGCCTTTTGGGCACCGAATGGATCGAATAAAAAAAGAGATCCAAGAGGTAGGTTTTGCCTCGCCCAACTCCTCCCCACAAATACAAACCTTTGCATGAGGTTTCGCGCTTTCGCCCTATCATGCGCCTGAGCTGGCCTAGCGGGCTGCTCTCACGGCGAACAGCTGAATCCAACTCAGCTGATAATCGCTCAAGCGAGCCAACGATTCTCACCTGCTCTGCATCTTCGCTAATTTTCCCCGCCGCAACATCGGCTCTGTAGCTTGCTAACAATCCAGTTTGGGACACGAAACTTTGCTTCCTTGTGGCGAATAGACGCGACGCTAGTTAGCGATCGAGCGCTGCCTCGCTTCTAAGCTGACCCACTGAACATCGAATATTCGCTGGTAAATCTTAGAATATTTGAGAATTAGCTTATATCCACGTGCAACTCAAATGCTGAACCACGCCTAGTTTTGCGGAAACGCGATTGTACGGCAGTGCGGGCCCACCATCTAGCCGTCTCTTCTATCTCATCAAGCATGTGGCTATACTGCTCTATATTGCATAAGCAGTGGCAGAGCGATCTCGCAAGACTCGTCGCCGTCTTCCAACCTTCTCCCAATCGAGGATCTCTGAATGACCTGGATTATCGTAACAAGTAGCCTCCTCGCAGGCGTTGTTATCGGTTTACTCATCGGCGGGAAATTAAGCGCTAACCCAAGTCGGGTCAAAGAACTCGAGGCACAGCTGCGTGACGCCAAAGAAACGGAGCGGCGCTACCGAGACAATGTTAGCGATCACTTTAGTATGACAGCTGACCTTGTACATCACATGACGGAAAGCTATCGCGAGGTCTATGAACACCTTGCCAGCGGCGCGCAGGACCTATGCTCTGAGGAGGTAGCCGGAAAACTACTCCCTACGAAGAAGGATGCTGCCTTTGGCGACGAGGCAAGTCACGGCGAGATCAGCGCCCTTGTCCCACCGAAAGATTACGCCGCCAAAGCCACGCCCGATCAAAAAGGAGCGCTTGCAGAAGATTTTGGTCTGAAAAAGCCAGCACCAGCGGATGACTAATCCATAAGATAGTTCTCCACATCTAACTACGCTCTCAAACACGCACGAGAAGCACTTAGAGGCTCCCGCGCCTACACCGACATGCACCCGCGCAATTAACTGGGTTACCCATGCAAGATTACACGCTAACGCACTTGAAACAACTCGAAGCAGAGAGCCTTCATATCATCCGTGAAGTCGTTGCCGAATTCGAAAACCCGGTAATGCTGTATTCGGTAGGCAAAGACTCCGCGGTCATGCTGCATCTAGCCCTAAAAGCGTTTTATCCTGGCAAGCCCCCTTTCCCTCTCCTCCACGTCGACACCACGTGGAAATTTCGCGAGATGATCGAATTTAGAGACCGTCATGTCTCCAACCTAGGGCTCGAGTTAATAGTCCACACTAATCAGGAAGGAATAGACGCAGGTGTGGGGCCTTTCACCCATGGCAGCGAAAAACATACTGACATCATGAAGACCCAAGCCCTAAAACAAGCGCTCAACAAGTATAAATTTGATGCAGCCTTCGGTGGTGCCCGTCGCGATGAGGAGAAATCACGCGCAAAAGAACGCGTATTTAGCTTCCGCGATGCAAATCATACTTGGGACCCCAAGAATCAGCGTCCTGAGCTTTGGAATATCTACAACAGCAAAATAAACAAGGGCGAAAGCATTCGTGTTTTCCCTTTATCGAATTGGACAGAATTGGATATCTGGCAATACATCCATCTAAACAAAATAGAAATTCCTAGTTTATATTTTGCAGCGCCGCGCCCGGTAGTAAACATTGATGGAATAGACATTATGGTCGACGACGACAGGATGCCCATTAGAGATGACCAATCGATTGAGATAAAAAATGTTCGTTTCAGAACGCTAGGATGCTATCCGTTAACAGGCGCTGTCGATTCGAACGCGACAACCCTGCCAGAGATTATCCAAGAGATGCTCCTAGCGACGAGTTCGGAAAGACAGGGCAGGCTAATTGATAGCGATAAAGCAGGCTCAATGGAAGAGAAAAAGCGCAAAGGTTATTTCTAGCCTGCCTCTTTTGAAATCACAAACTATAAAACGGTTACCAAAGCCTTCTTGCCGTCCATATTTATCGAACTAAGGCACATCATGTCTCACAGATCAGAACTCATTCAGTCCGATATAGACGCATATCTTGCGCAGCATGAACGCAAAGAGTTACTGCGCCTTCTAACCTGCGGTAGCGTCGACGATGGCAAGAGCACGCTAATTGGACGCCTTCTTCATGATTCTAAAATGATCTACGAAGACCAGCTCGCCGCGATCAAAAAAGACAGTATCAAATCAGGAACAACTGGCGAACGCATCGACCTCGCACTGCTTGTCGATGGACTCCAAGCCGAGCGCGAACAAGGCATTACAATCGATGTTGCTTATCGCTATTTTTCGACCGCAAAGCGAAAATTTATAATTGCCGATACGCCAGGTCACGAACAGTATACGCGCAATATGGCGACGGGCGCATCGACCTGTGACCTTGCGATTATCTTGATCGATGCCCGGCATGGCGTCCAAACTCAAACGCGCCGACATAGCTACATCGCTTCGTTACTCGGCATTAAGCAGCTTATTGTTGCAGTTAACAAAATGGACCTTGTCGACTACAGCAAGGCTAGGTTTGACGAGATTACGGCTGACTACAAGGCGTTCAGCGAAAGCCTGCCTACGGCAGAGTTTCATTTTATTCCACTATCTGCGCTCGAGGGCGATAATGTCGTCGAGTTTAGCGAGAACATGCCCTGGTTCTCCGGCACGCCGCTGATGACGCTATTGGAACAAATTCCGATAAATGCCAGCCGCAATCTCATCGACTTCCGCTTCCCAGTTCAGTACGTCAATCGACCCAATCTTAATTTTCGCGGTTATTGCGGCACGGTGGCCTCTGGCGTAATCCGCAAGGGCGATTCGATTACGGCATTGCCCTCAGGAAAGAGTAGTCGAGTTAAGTCTATTGTCACCTATGACGAAGAGATTGAGACTGCCTTCGCGCCTATGGCTATCACCCTCACGCTGGAAAATGAGATCGACATCAGCCGTGGGGATATGCTCGTTCACAGCGACAACAAACCAGTTTCAGCATCGACTTTCCAAGCAGATCTCGTGTGGATGGCCGATGCGGAGATGCGCCCAGGGATTGATTACGACCTTAAAATAGGTTGCAGAACCACGGGCGCTCGGATCAAAACGCTACAGAGCCTAGTTGATATTAATACACTTACGCAAAGACCTGCGCCCAGCCTCAAGCTGAACGAAATTGGTCGCGTTGAAATCCAAGCAGAACACTCGCTCTGTTTTGATGACTATCACCAGAATCGTGCCACAGGCAGTTTTATTCTCATCGATAGGATGAGCAATGTAACCGTTGGCGCTGGCATGATTTCTTACGAGACAAATAGCGCTCGACCGCAGAGCACCTATGGACGCGGAAGTTATGTCACGCCAGATGAGCGCGCCGCCCGCTTCGGCCAGCAGCCCGTAACGCTCTTGTTTATTGGGCTATCAGGCTCTGGGAAAACGACCCTTGCCCATGCTGTAGAGCGCGAACTATTCGAGAAAGGTAACGCGAGCGCTGTGCTCGATGGCAAAAATATGCGCCAGGGCATAAGCAGTGACCTAGATCATAGCTCACAAGGCCGCGCTGAGAACCTCATTAGAAGCGCACACGTCGCTAAGTTTTTGAACGACTCAGGCCTGATATGCTGTGCCGCATTCGTGGCCCCAACCCGCACCTCTCGCGAACGGGCCGCGAATATTATAGGGCCGAACAACTGCCTTATCGTTTATCTGAATTCCCCTTTGGCGATTTGCCAACAGCGAGATCCAAGCGGACTCTATTCAGCGTCGTCTACCGACGTCCCTGGCGTCTCATTTGACTATGAGACGCCGACAGACGTCGCTCTGGAGCTAGACACGTCGGCGCTCTCCCTGCGCGACTGTGTAGATAAAGTGATGCGCCTTCTCAGCGACCATAATGTCCTGTGACGCTACACCGGATTGTCTATATCTATAAATTGATGCATCAATCCGAACTTCTCTGCTAGCAATGCCCCGAGCGCTTGGACCCCGTAACGCTCGGTGGCGTGGTGGCCCGCGCTTATAAAATGCACCCCTGATTCGCGCGCTATGTGCACCGTCGGCTCAGAAACCTCGCCCGTGAGATAGGCATCGACACCTGCGTTCACTGCCAGCTCAATAGAACTCTGCGCGGCACCCGTGCACCACGCGATACTCTCGATCTCAGAGACACCTCCTTCACGCAGGCTCGCCTCAATGATGAGCGGGTCTCTCCCCAGGCTGTCACTTAGGTGAGCGGCGAGATCAGCGCAAGTCATCGGCCTAGGCAAGCGACCGATGAGACCTATCGGGTGGTTACTATGCCGTCCCATCTCTCCAGTCTGCACAAATCCAAGTCGCTTGCCGAGTTGCACATTGTTACCCAGTTCAGCATGCGCATCGAGTGGTAAATGATAGGCGAGCAAGCTAATCTGATTGTTTAGCAGCAGCTCGATACGTTTGCGCTTTATGCCAACAATTGACTGTTCCTCGCCACGCCAAAAATACCCATGGTGAACAAGGACAGCATCAGCATCTGCCTCGATCGCAGCCTCGATGAGCGCCCTACTCGCAGTTACTCCGCTTACTATTTTCTCTACATTCGGTTTACCTTCGACCTGCAGCCCATTAGGGGCATAGTCTTTAAACTGCTCGACACGTAGCAGTGAATTGATCGTTGATTGCAACTCTGCAAGGCTTACCGCCATGAACCTATCCTCTGGTAGACTAAGTCTTAGTTTGCTAACGCATCGCCTTTTGGCGCTTCGTGAGAGATGATAACAATAAAAGCTAGGGCAGACCTCCTACAGTGAAACCGAGCAAAAATTCTTCAGTGACACATCGCCTTATAGCAATGCTTCGATTTCTCGCTTGGCCAATTGCCTGCGGGTTACTTTTAGCAATTGTAATTGTGCAGTACAACCAACTCGCACAACTGCTCCGTGGTAATCTCGTGCTCACCTCAAAACCAGAAAACACGGCGACTAGTTTTGCCGATATCATTGCGCGCGCCTCGCCCGCCGTAGTCAGTATAAATGCAACTAGTGTCAACGTTGGCTCGGTGGAGCGCGCCTCGCCAGACCAACTGAATCTCTATCTTGAAGAACGCGCGAGCCTTGGCTCGGGGGTTATTATCAGCGCGGACGGTTATATCCTTACAAACCTTCATGTCGTGGATACGCTGTTCGATGCCTTCAATGCTCAGGTAACGCTAGTCGATGGGCGGCAGACACCTGCAACCGTCATCGCTTGGGATGAAGGCAGTGATCTTGCTGTGCTTCACATAAACATGGACGGTCTAACCCCTATTTCCCGCGGCGACGACGGCGAACTCCGCGTTGGCGATATTGTTTTCGCTATCGGATATCCGCGTAACGTAGGACAGTCTGTCTCACAGGGTATTGTTAGCGCGATTCGGCGCGGGACGGATACCGCAATCGAACGCATACAGACCGACGCGGCGATAAACCCCGGCAATTCGGGCGGCGCATTAATCAACGCAAAGGGTGAATTGGTCGGCTTAAACTCTTCCATTCTGTCTGAATCGGGCAACTTTGAAGGTATAGGCTTTGCAACGCCCGCTTCCCTCGCTGTGACTGCACTCGAAGAAATGGTCGCTCAGGCAATCGAAGGCAACGCAGGCTATTTAGGGGTCATTACAGGTGAGGCCTTAGGTCCTCGGTCGAGCGAACTGTTCTTCGGCATTGATTCGGTGAGAGGAATGCTTGTCGAGAGCGTCGACGAGGGTGGCGCTGCGATGCGCGCGGGGATTTTACCTGGAGATGTAATTACGCGAGTCCAAGGCACTAAAGTCGTCGATGGCGGCAACATTATGGCTGAGGTACGCAACAAAAAGCCGGGGGACACGATCGAAGTCGAAGTCTATCGGAACGGCCAAACACTATCCCTCCCGACCACGCTCGGCTTCGGCCAAGCGATTATCATCGAGCCGTAATTCGCAGACCTAGAAAATAACGCTAGGATTTAATCTGCCGGTATTCCGCGGACAGCGCGTGTGCTTGAAGCCGCTCGTTACGCGCGAGCTCACCCGCAGTTTTCGCCAACCGGCTTGCGCCCTCTTTCGTGCTAAATATTATCGAGCTGCGCTTTTGAAAGTCATAGACTCCGAGTGCGGAAAAGAATCGCGCAGTGCCCGAAGTTGGCAACACGTGGCTTGGCCCTGCGCAGTAATCACCCAGCGCTTCGGCACTGTAGCGCCCCATGAATATCGCGCCCGCGTGATTAATATTTTCGAGAAGCGCTTCGGGGTCGGCAATAGATAACTCCAAATGCTCAGGGGCGATCATGTCGCTCACCCTAGCGGCCTCTTCGAGGTTTTTGGCTACAATAAATAGCCCACGATTCACCATCGATTTTTCAATAATTTCGCGTCTCTCCATATCCGGCAGAAGCCTCTCGATACTTTCCCTTACTTGATCGAGGTAGCCCGCGTCTGTTGAGATAAGTATCGACTGCGCCTGCTCATCGTGCTCGGCTTGAGAGAAGAGATCCATAGCTATCCAATCGGGATTCGTTTCACCGTCGCATATAATTGTTAATTCCGACGGCCCAGCGATCATGTCGATTCCCACCTCGCCGAATACCAATCGCTTAGCGACGGTTACATAAATATTGCCGGGGCCCGTGATTTTATCGACCTTGGGAATACTTTCGGTGCCGTAGGCCAATGCAGCAACTGCCTGCGCGCCACCAATAGTATAAAGCTCGGTTACGCCGGCAAGGGCTGCGGCGGCGAACACTAGCTTCCCCGCTTCACCGTAGGCAGTGGGTACGGTCGCGATAATTTGTTCTACTCCGGCGACCTGCGCTGGGATGGCGAGCATGAGTATTGACGAGGGATAATTCGCCTTGCCACCAGGGGCATAAACGCCAACTCGCTGCAATGGGCTCACTTTTTGCCCGAGGAGCGAGCCATCCTCTTCACGATATTGCCACGACTCCTGCTTCTGCTTCTCGTGGTATTGGCGAATGCGGCTAGCGGCGATTTCCAGCGCCTCGCGCTGCGCCGCATCGAGACTGTCTAGACACGTCTGCATCTGCTCTCGCGTCACCTGCAAGTCCGCCATCGATTGCGCAGCGAAACCGTCAAACTGGTTTGTGTACTCCAATACGGCGGCGTCTCCTCTCGTTCTTACCTGAGAAAGGATATCGCTAACTGTTGCCGTTACCTGGTCTGCCACAATCATCTCTCGTTTGAGATGAGCTTTCAGTTCGACGTCAAAATCAATGCTTGCGCTATCGAGCTGCTTTATCGAGAGCTTCGGCGTGTGTGTTGAAAGCTTCGGCGTGGGCATAGCTGTTCCCTTTAACGTAATGCTTTTATGCTCGACCTAAGACGCGCGCTTAGCAACGGCGTCGGACAATTTGTCGAGTATCTCGCGGATCGCCGCATTCTTAATTTTCATTGACGCTTTATTCACGATTATTCGTGAAGTCACATGAGCGATGAACTCTTTCGCCTCTAGTCCATTTGCAGTCAAGGTCTTACCCGTATCAACTATATCGACAATGGCGTCGGCTAATCCCATAGAGGGCGCTAATTCTAACGCGCCGTTGAGCTTAATAAGTTCAATCTGAATACCTCGCTCGGCGAAATAGCGCTTGGCGATGTTAACGAATTTAGTCGCGACTCTTAAGCGACCAGCAGGCGTCGGCCGACCGATGGGTTCTGCTGTCATTAAACGGCAGCGGGCGATGTCTAGATCAAGCGGTTCGTAGAAGGCTTCGTCTCCATATTCGAGCAGAAGATCCTTCCCGACCACCCCAATATCTGCACTGCCAAATTCGACATACGTTGGTACGTCAGATCCTCGAATCACCATGAGTTTGACATGTGCAAGATTGGTATCAAAAATAAGCTTACGGCTCGACGAGATATCTTCGGCAGGAACGATGTCGGCCTGCGCGAGTAACGGCAACACTTCGTCGAGAATCCGTCCCTTGGTTAGTGCAATGACGAGATTTGGCTTACTCATAGATCGACTCTCTTTTTCCTAAAGCGATTCTTCTGATTCTTCTTCTACGAGGGAATTCTTCGTATTTTTGCGCCAAGCAGCTGCAACTTCTCTTCGATGCATTCGTAACCCCGGTCGATATGGTAGATACGATCGACAATCGTCTCACCCGAGGCTACCAATCCAGCAATGATCAAACTGGCAGAGGCGCGGAGATCGGTCGCCATAACAGGCGCACCCTTGAGAGACTCGGCTCCCTCTACAATCACTGTATTGCCTTCGACCTTTATGAGCGCCCCCATTCGATTCATTTCATGCACGTGCATAAAGCGATTCTCAAATACCGTTTCAGTGATGGAGCCGGTCCCAGACGCAATAGAATTGAGTGCGGTGAACTGAGCTTGCATATCGGTCGGAAACGCGGGGTACGGCGCCGTTCGCAACGACACTGCCTTCGGCTGTTTGTTATGCATGTCGAGCGAAATCCAATCTTCACCAACCTTAATATCCGCTCCTGCTTGCTCAAGTTTTAAAAGCACCGCCTCGAGAATGTCTGGACGCGTGTCTTTCACTTTAATTCTGCCCCGTGTCGCAGCAGCGGCAATTAAATAGGTGCCAGTTTCGATTCGATCAGGCATCACCGAATAGGTGCAACCATGCAAATCAGGTACGCCATTGATCACGATAGTATCAGTCCCATGCCCACTGATGTCGGCACCCATCGCAATGAGACAGAGTGCGAGATCAACAACCTCAGGCTCGCGCGCGGCATTCTCAATAATGGTCTGTCCCTCTGCGAGGCAGGCAGCCATCATGACATTCTCCGTGCCGGTCACCGTCACCATATCCATGAAGATATGTGCGCCTTTCAAGCGATCTTTGACTGACGCCTTGATGTAGCCGTCTTCGACAACGATGTCCGCGCCCATCGCTTCGAGCGCGGTAATGTGAAGATTGACCGGGCGACTCCCAATCGCGCAGCCACCGGGTAAAGCAACTTCCGCGCGCTTGTGCTTAGCGAGCAAAGGACCCAGCACCAAAATCGACGCGCGCATTGTCTTAACGAGTTCGTAGGGCGCGCTCAGATCTGTAATCGTGCTGCTATCGACCTCCACATTGAGCTTTTCATCAATCACAGGCTGAACACCCATGCAGCCGAGCAGTTCCAGCATTGTGGTAATATCAAATAAATGCGGCAGGTTGCAGATAGTCACCTTGTCTGAGGTGAGCAGTGTCGCTGCGAGTATCGGCAAGGCGGAGTTCTTAGCGCCCGCGATTCGGATCTCGCCCTCCAGGCGCACACCACCTTCTATTATTAACTTGTCCATAGGATTAGCTCTGGTTTGCCTGCGGTCTGCAGTCTGAAATTAAATCGAAGGCTCTTACCATCGACAGTAGATTGGGCTGGCTCTGACTCTTACAGCTAAGAATAAGCCAAGAAACTTCAGGCATCACTGGGAGCAGAGAGCCTCATGGTGACAGCATGAATCGCGCCTGAGCTGATGTGGTCATTGAGGACTTTGTAAATTGTCTGTTGCCGCTTTACTGCGTTTAGACCTTCGAAAATGTCGCCCGTCGCCGTAACGAGATATTTCCCGCCCTCACCCTGAACATCGACTTCAGTCCCAGGCAGCGCCTCGGCTAGTATTTCCTGAATTGTACACGCTTCCACGTATCTGCTCTCCGTTTTATGCCTAACTATTCTGGGAATTGTTGCTAGCGCCAATTATCTAGCACTGCATCGATGTCATTGTCGTGCTCAGTCATCAATGCTGAAAATTGTGAATAGTACTGCCTACCCAGATTAATTCCCGCAAGGCTGAGGTTCTTCAGCTTCCACGTATCTTCGTCAGTAATAAACATCTGGTAACGTAGCTGCAGGTTGATATCACCGCGCAGCTCCATACTGACGACCGTATCAGCTCGAGGATCGTCCGATGGATTGGGATTAGGTAGGAAGACGAGCTCCTCTCCATTGTAGGAGACCAATGACGCTCCATAGAATCGAGTAAGAGTGGTTTTTAGAATAGTGGCGAAGCGCTGCGTTTGTGCAGGCGTTGCGTCAGCGGCATAGCGAGCCATCACGACGTTCGCGACTGCGGTGAAATCGACAAAACTTTCAAGATCAGCTTCAATCGCGGCGAAATAGCTTTCTCTGTCATTTAGAAATAACGCCTTTGACTCAAGCGCCGTGGCCAGGAGTGTATTAACCCCTAGCTCAGCGGTCTCGACAGCTGAAAGTTTCTGAGCATTAGCATGACCATTCGCAAATAGAAGACAGAGGGTGATAATAAGCACAGCCCCGAGAAAAAAACGATTCTGGCGAAGCGGAGAGAAACGTGATTGAAAGGCGTTTATGCGCTCGCTTGCTTGCTGCATGACTTGCTCCTTGAATAGTACGTGCTGGCTAAACTTTGAGTGTTCTGCTGAGCCCGAAGTTTACCCCATCTGCCGGTGGCATTAAATTATTACTTGCAAAGCCTCCCGATCCCCCTTCTAATTACGCGCTAACCCTTCGCACAAGTACTCCGCGCTATGCTCGTAAATTCAGTCGTTATCGCCCTCGGCTTCGTCGGCCTTATCTGGGGAGCCGATAAGTTCGTGTTCGGCGCGTCTGCTCTGGCACGGAATGCAGGCGTTTCCCCGCTTCTGATCGGACTTACGATTGTTGCCTTCGGGACCTCAGCTCCCGAAATTTTCTCCTCGGCAGTCTCCGCGCTCGAAGATAAGCCCGAACTCGCCATAGGTAATGCCTTCGGGTCTAACTTGTTTAATGTCGGTGTCGCACTCGGTGTAGCAGCAATACTTCGCCCGCTTACGCCCCCAAAGTCTCTGATAAAAAAGGAGCTTCCTGCTCTTCTCCTCGTTACTTTCGTCACGGGAGCGCTTCTTTTCGATCTTTTTATTGGGTTATTCGATGCCGCAGTGCTGATTGCATTGAGTCTTTTTCTTGGCTACAAACTCTTGCGCAAGAAAAAAGCCTCGGATGGAGTCGGTGAATACGCGCTGAGCGAACGTGAAGACGCGGGGGAAAGTGAGCCCGAAGCCCGAATCTGGCAGGCGGTCGCTTACATGCTACTCGGCCTCATCCTACTCATAGTCAGTGCAGAAGCGCTCGTAGCCTCGGCAAGCGCTATCGCGGAGGAGCTTGGGGTTTCAGAGGCTATTATTGGCCTGACTATCGTGGCACTCGGCACGAGCCTGCCAGAACTCGCCGCCTCGATCACCTGCGTATTAAAAGGCCATTACGACCTCGCTATCGGCAATATTGTAGGCTCAAACATTATAAACCTGTTAGCCGTACTCCCTTTCCCCGGTCTGCTAAGCCCTGGCTTAATCCAACCTCCTCTTCTCTTCAGAGATTTTGCCGCGGTGACACTACTCACGCTCCTATTAGCCGCGTTCTGCTACTATGCAGTGACTCGAGGGAAGAAGCTCGGCCGATTAAGCGGCGTCATTTTCTTGTCTATTTATTGCGGCTGGTTTACGGTAATGCTGGTTAACGCTTAGTCGCTAAAAGCCTAGAGTTATTCAGGTATTACCCAAGAGACTAGATGGCTACGCGCGGGATAGACTTAGCACAGCTAGCAAAGGTTATTCGTCATGGACGTCGCTCAAATTCCCTCTCGTTCTGTGCTGATTGCATCAGCGAGAAAAACGTTGCAAATCGAACTAGATGCTGTCGCCTCGCTTTCGGATCGCATCGACGAGTCCTTCGCACGCGCCTGCGAAATCATCCTCAAGTCTAATGGTCGCGTGGTCGTAATCGGGATGGGTAAGTCTGGTCATATTGGCCGCAAGATAGCAGCGACTCTCGCAAGCACCGGCACCACCGCCATGTTCGTCCACCCAGCCGAGGCAAGTCACGGTGACATCGGCATGATCGCCTCAAACGACGTTGTCTTGGCGCTGTCTAACTCGGGATCGACTGAGGAAATCGTCGGCCTCCTTCCCATACTCAAACGCAAAGCCGTGCCATTAATCAGCCTAACTGGCAATCCGCGCTCGGAGCTCGCCCTCGCTGCGGAGGCGAATCTCGACGGTGAGGTCTCCGAGGAAGCCTGCCCTCTCGGGCTTGCGCCGACGTCGAGCACGACAGCAGCATTGGTTTTGGGTGATGCTCTAGCGATGGCGCTTCTTGAGGCGCGGGGGTTCACACGCGAGGATTTTGCTTTCTCCCATCCAGGAGGCAACTTAGGCCGACGCCTACTCGTGCGCGTTCGCGATGTCATGCACCACGGCGAGGAGCTCCCCAGAGTGAAACAAGGCACGGCGCTGAGTGCGGCACTCATCGAGATGAGCGGTAAGGGATTCGGGCTTACCACTATCACCGACGAGGCAGGGGATATTGTTGGTGTCTTTAGTGACGGTGACCTACGACGAGCGCTCGATTCAGGAGTTGATATTCACCGAACGCGCGTAGACGAGGTGATGTCGGCACGCTATCACACTATCGATTCTGCATCGCTAGCGGCGGAAGCAGCGCGCAAAATGCAGGAGGCAAGCGTCTACGTCCTCATCGTCTCAGACAGCCCTGGCAAGCTGAGCGGGATTATTAAAATGCACGACCTTTTGCGCGCCAATGTCATCTAGCAATGAAATTGACGATGCTAGAGAGGCTCATGGGATAATTAATGCAAACAAATAATAACAGACTAACCGGCGGCATTGCCGAGCTGCAGACGCGGGCGCGCGCAGTGTCACTAATCCTACTCGATGTCGATGGGGTATTGACCGACGGCCGGCTGTATTTCTCAAACTCCGGAGAAGAGATGAAAAGCTTCCACACCCTTGACGGGCAAGGAATCCGATTTGCACTGGAGGAAGGCATTGGCGTTGGAATTATTACTGGAAGAGAATCGGCATTAGTGAGTAAGCGCTGCGAAGACCTAGGGATCAACATTGTCCACCAAGGGGTTAGCGACAAATCCCTCGTACTAGACCAGATTTGCTCAGAGCAAAAGTTAGCCACCGAGTCGATAGCTTATGTTGGCGACGATGCACCTGACGTACCTGTGCTAATGCGGGTAGGCTTAGCCGCGAGCGTGCCTACTGGCCATCGTTGCGCCCTCGATGCCGCTCATATGATCACCGATGCGCAAGGGGGCTACGGCGCCGTTCGCGAGATCATCGACTTTATTTTGGCAAGCCAGAACAAACTTTCTTACTAATGACTAACCGTCCTCGCATCATTGCCTTGTTTATCCCATCATCGATTACTGTCGGTCTCTTTTTTACGCTTAATTGGGCCGATAATTTTTCTGCAGGAACGGGAGAAAATACGAGAATGGACGAAGGCATGCAGTCTGCTCAGTTGCTCGATGTTAGCTCACGAGGACCCGTTCAGGCGCAGTCTCAAGGACTAGAGACGGTGATCTACGACTCAGCGGGTAATTTACAATACACCCTTAGCGCCGAGCGCCAAACACAGTTCGAAGACAGCACTAGCTTATTAACCCAGCCTCAAATTACTCTATTCGACGCGGGCAAGCCAAACTGGCACATCAGTGCCGATTACGGCAGACTCGAGCGTCGGCGAGTGATTCTAGGCGATCTAGAAGATGACGAACTGATCACTTTTTTCGACAATGCTCGCGTTGATGCCGCGGTCACTAACCCCTCGGCACTGTCATTGCAGTCATCAGAATTTACTCTAGTCCCAAACAGCGAAACACTCCGCAGCGACAAAGCCGTAAGGATTGTAGAGAAAGGGGTTATTCAAACCGCCGTGGGATTCGAGGCGGATTTAACCGTCGATACGTTGCATTTCAATAAAGAGATAAGAGGAAGCTATGAGCCCACTCGCTAACCAGCCGAGCAATGCAGTCCCCGGGCTAGTCTCGTTGTTACTCGGCGTCTCCGCATTACTAATTAGCCCGAGCGCGCTCTCTCTTGCTACAGACAAAGACGAGAAGGTCACGTGGGAAGCGGCCGGCAATTCAACCATGACGGTAGAAAATGGACTTCGGACGTTGACGCTTGAAGAAGCCGTTATTGTGACTCAAGGAAGCCTACGGATCACCGGCGACAGAGCAATTTTTGAATACTCAGTTGACAGTAATGAACTCAGCCGGATCACTGTCTACGGCTCGCCTGTGGGCTATAGCCAACAGCTCTCGACCGACGGCGAAGACGTTGCGGGAACGAGCAGAGAGCTACGCCTCTACACTGATGAATCTACCTCAGAAAGTATTATTGAACTTATTGGCGACGCCGCGATTACCTCGCCCGACTCAACAATGAATTGCGCCGCTATTACTTATCTCGTTGACCTAGACCTGATTCGTGAGGCGAAAGGCCCATGCAACGGCAGCCTCAGCAACACGCCGCCACAGGGTACTCCCTAATGCTCCTCGCCAAACACCTTGCTAAGTCCTACAAGCAACGCCAGGTAGTAAAGGACGTCTCTCTTGAAATACAGCGAGGCGAAATTGTAGGTTTGCTAGGACCAAACGGCGCTGGCAAAACGACCTGTTTCTATATGCTTGTAGGCTTAGTTTCTGCCGATGCTGGCGATGTCACTATCGATAGCGTCGATGTTACGCGCCTTCCTATCCACCGCCGGGCTCACCACGGACTTGCCTATCTGCCACAGGACTCATCAATTTTTCAAACGCTGAGCGTTGAGGACAATATTCTAGCGATCCTTCAAACCCGCAGTGATCTTGATACGCGTGCACGCACTCAAAAACTCGATGCGCTTCTCGATGAGTTTAACATTCAGCATATCCGGCATAGCCTTGGTCGCAGTCTCTCAGGCGGAGAACGCAGGCGGACTGAAATCGCTCGCACCCTCGCCACTGACCCCAGCTATATCCTTTTAGACGAACCTTTCGCCGGCGTCGATCCGATTTCAGTTAACGACATCAAACAGATTATCGAACATCTCCGCGCGCGCGGAATCGGCATCCTACTCACCGATCATAATGTGAGAGAAACACTCGATATTTGCGCCAAGGCCTATATCGTCAGCGAAGGCCGAATTATCGCCGAAGGCAACTCTGAGGCTATTCTTTCAAACAGTACTGTTCGCGAAGTTTATCTTGGCGACAACTTTAGACTTTAGCTCGTCAACAAATGCATGACGAGGGCAGATAATTTCATCCCCCGATACTATGCGAAAGAGGCATAGATCTTGCTATACTAGCCCCCTCCAGACGCGAGTCTCGCCTTGATGAGCAAACTAATAAGGATGAGCGTGATAAAAAACTGCCTCGGTTCATATCAACACGATTAGCCGATCGGAATTCAACTCTACGCCATATCGACAGCAGTAGTATGAAAATATCGCTCCAGCTCAAGCTTGGCCAATCCCTCAGCATGACGCCGCAGTTGCAGCAGGCGATCAAGCTTCTCCAACTATCGACACTCGATTTACAGCAAGAAATTTCTCAAGCGCTCGAATCAAATCCGATGCTCGAGTTAATCGAGCACAACGATGCAGAGGACTATGCAAACGAATCCGAGAGCATCAAGGACAATCAGAGCAGCTCAAATGAGCCGGGGGAGTCGGATTATCTGGCTGAGCATCAATCAAAGTCCGATGCAGAGGCGCAGGATACAAATCAGACAGATGGCGACTGGGGAGAAAACATCCCAACCGAGTTGAGCACGGACTCGCAATGGGAGGACACCTACCAAGGCAGCGGAAGTGGCGGCTTCGAAGGCGAAGGTGAAAGCATCGAAGCTCGAAGCTCGGCTGAAGAGACACTCCAAGACCATCTTCTTTGGCAGCTAAATTTAAGCCATCTGTCCGATCGTGATAAAGCGATCGCCGAGGCGATTATCGATTCGATCGCACCTAATGGTCGCCTCAGCTCTGAGGTCGAAGACTTAGTTCAAGGCTTCGACCCCGAAGACGAAATCGAAGAAGACGAAGTCATCGCAGTGCTCCACAGAATTCAACATTTTGATCCAGTTGGCGTTGGGTATCGATCACTTTCAGAATGCCTTCTCATTCAACTCAACCTACTCGACAATGCAGACCCTGCACTCGCTTGGGCGAAACTTATCATTCGCGACTACATCGATTTATTGGGGGTGAGGGACTACGCACAACTGATGCGTAGAACTCGGCTAAAAGAGGCTGAACTAAGCGCGGCTATCCGCTTGATCGAAGGTCTCAACCCGCAACCAGGCGCTGATATCGCACCTTCAACCACCACCTACGTTGTGCCAGATGTAATAGTCAGCAAAGACCTCTCAACGCAATCTTGGCGTGTAGAACTCAATCCCGATGTCGCACCGAAACTGCGGATCAATGCGGATTATGCAGCGCTTGTTCAGCGGGGAAATTCGAGCGCCGACAACACCTACCTCAAAGACAATCTACAAGAGGCTCGGTGGTTTCTAAAAAGCCTACAAAGCCGCAACGACACCCTTATGAAGGTTGCGACTCGGATCGTAGAGCACCAGATTGGCTTTTTGGAGCATGGAGAGGAAGCGATGAAGCCACTCGTACTCCACGATATCGCTGAAGCAGTAGAAATGCATGAATCAACAATCTCTCGGGTAACCACGCAAAAGTATATGCATACGCCGCGGGGTATTTTTGAGCTTAAGTACTTCTTCTCGAGCCACGTTTCTACCGCTGGCGGAGGAGAATGCTCATCGACAGCGATCCGCGCAATTATTCGCAAACTTGTTGCGGCAGAAAATACCCGAAAACCTCTGAGTGATAGTAAAATAGCGGATCTGTTGCAAGAGCAAGGGATCAATGTGGCGCGACGCACAATCGCAAAATACCGAGAGGGACTCAATATTCCTCCTTCGAACGAGCGCAAGCGATTGACGGCAGACTAGCACTAGTTCAGCGGGTGGATTGAACGCCAACCTGATGTGAAACCTTTCGCTGTGGCGAAGACGAAAATAGAGTAAAGAGACGAAGAGAGTAGTCAACAGATGCATCTAGAGGAAATTCTTAGCCCCAGCCTTTGCCGAAGCAAAGTTGAGGGGGTAAGTAAAAAACGCGTGATCGGTATCATGAGCAGCCTTATTGCTGAGCAGATCGAAGGGGTAGATGAAGACGATGTGTTCGAAGCACTCATGAGCCGAGAACAACTCGGCTCAACAGGGTTAGGTAATGGCATAGCCATTCCCCATTGCCGCCTAGCGCAGTGCGACAGAGTGATTGGCGCACTCGTCTCTTTAGCCGAACCGGTCGACTACGATGCTATAGACGGCAAACCAATTGATCTTGTTTTCGCTTTGGTGGTGCCCGAGGCAGGTGATACTGAGCACGTGAAGGCTCTAGGCGAGATCGCGAGCCTCTTCCTCGACGAAGACTTATGCTTCACTCTGCGCCATACGAACGACGACGAAGATCTTTTTAATGTCGCAATCATGACATAAGAACGCGTGCATAATGGCGATCGATTCGTCGATTTCTATCTCTCGCAACGGTAGAGCTATAGAAGACTATATTCCGGAAGGACGGATAAAAAAGGCAACCAGCCTCATGAAGTTGACGATAATCAGTGGCCGCTCAGGATCTGGAAAAAGTACCGTTCTACGAATCCTCGAAGATAACGGTTACTATTGCATCGATAACCTCCCTGCTAGTCTGCTACCTTCTCTGGCAGACCGTCTGGCTGCCAAGCAGCTTGGCATTGCTCAGGCTGCCGTCAGTATCGATGCACGCAATGTCCCTTCGGACCTACAGCAATTCCCAACAATCATCAAACAGCTCGGAAACGGCCCTTTATCAATTGATATCGTTTTTCTCGATGCTAACGCGCATACCTTGCTGAGGCGCTTCAGTGAGAGTCGCCGCAAACATCCTCTGAGCGACAAGGAAATTGGCCTAAAAGAGGCAATCGAGAGAGAGTCGGAGTTACTTGAGCCACTATCGATTTTGGCAAATTTAACAATCGATACAAGTGAAATGTCCCTCCACCAATTACGCGATATTATCAAAACCAGACTCGATAATGGCGATGCCAGCAGCATGACTCTGCAGTTTCAGTCATTTGGCTTTAAAAATGGAATCGCCACTGATGCCGATCTCGTATTCGATGTCCGTTGCTTACCTAATCCTTATTGGGATTCGAGCTTGAGTTCGCTCACTGGCCTAAGTCCCGAAGTCATAAGGTTTCTAGATTCCCAAGATGAAGTTCAAAAGATGCTTAACGATATTCAGCGCTTTTTGGAGACTTGGCTACCAAGTTTCGAGCACAATAATCGCAGCTATATGACTGTCGCAATTGGTTGCACGGGAGGCCAGCACCGCTCAGTTTACCTTACCGAAAAACTAGGAAAAATATTTAGACCAGCCTTTGCGAGCATTCAGGTGCGGCATCGCGAACTCGACTAAATTGCCCCATTAAATTTAAATCAGCTTGAATTCTATTAGAGCGAAATCAGACGAATGATTAAAAAAACAACGAAACTCGTTAACCGCGCCGGCCTCCACGCCCGCTCTTCGGCCAAAGTTGTTGAGCTCGCCTCGGGATTCTCGAGCGAGGTTCGGGTTCGCGCAGGCGAGAAATCAGTTGACGGCAAGAGCATACTCTCCCTGATGATGCTCGCGGCAACGCAGGGTACAGAGGTTACGATCGAAGCAGACGGCGCTGACGAGTCAGACGCGATTGAAGCGCTCGTCGCCTTGTTCGAAGACGGATTTGGCGAAAGCAGCTAAGGCTAAGTTCTAAAGCTGCGCGTTTAGCGTTAGAATAGGCGCGGTCGCCGCTTTAAAAACGGCAACGCTTGTGCAGTCATCGAGGACGACCGCCCGCATGTCTAACCCCCAAGAGTTAAATCCACAGACTGATCACGCGCTAGAATTGCATCAGGCAATCGACAGCGGATCGCTTTACGAAGTTCGGCAGATGATAAAGACTCTGCCGACTGCGGGTATCGCTCACCTCCTCGAATCCTCTCCGCCCAAAACACGCGGTGTTCTCTGGCAACTTATCGACAAGGATTCCGAGGGAGAAGTCCTCCAGTATCTTAACGAAGACATTCAAGGTCAGATTCTTAGTGAGCTCAATGCCGAGCAAGTAGCCGAACTGACATTCGGTCTCGAAACAGATGACCTCGCCGACATCTTGCAGCAGTTACCTCAACAAGTAGCGAGCCAAGTCCTCGAAGCAATGGACGAACAGGATCGACATCGCGTCGAGACTATCCTCTCCTACGATGAAGATACTGCTGGCGGTCTGATGAATACCGACACGATCACTGTTCGCCCCACTCACACACTCGAACTCGTGCTCCGCTACCTACGTCGACATGAGTCATTACCCGAGATGACAGACACGATCTATGTTGTGACTCGCGACGACAGGCTGCTAGGCAGGATGCCGCTTTTAACTCTGTTAGTCTCTGACCCACAGACGACCATTAGCGAACTAATGCTCGAAGACCTAGAAGGCATTCCGGTTTCAATGGAAGCGCGCAAGGTCGCTCAACTGTTTGAACAGCACGATTGGGTATCGGCGCCGGTAGTCGACGAGACAGGCAAACTTCTCGGTCGTATTACAATTGATGACGTTGTCGACGTCATCAGAGATTCGACCGAGCACTCGCTGATGAGCATGGCGGGTCTCGACGAAGAAGATGATACGTTCGCACCCGTAACGAAGACTGCGCGACGCCGCGCGCTATGGCTCGGCGTGAATCTTATGACCGCGGTTTTCGCGTCAATGGTTATCTACCTTTTCCAAGACACATTAGACGCAGTCGTAGCCTTAGCAATACTGATGCCTATTGTTGCGAACATGGGTGGTGTAGCAGGGTCACAGACACTCACGCTCGTGGTGCGGGGGCTTGCGCTTGGCCATATCGGTCCGGCTAATAGTCGGTGGCTATTGGTACGCGAGTTGGGGGTCGCTGCGCTCAACGGACTGACCTGGGCACTGGTCATAGGAACGGTAACCTTAGTTTGGTACCAAGATTTTGCGCTGAGCGTGATCATCGCGGCGGCCATGATGATTAACTTAATCACGGCTGCGCTTGCTGGCGCCTACTTACCTCTACTGCTCAATAGGATCAACATAGACCCTGCCCTCGCGGGCTCGGTCGCATTAACCACAGTCACCGACTCTGTCGGCTTTTTGTCTTTCTTAGGGCTGGCGCAACTTTTTTACCTCTAATCAATGTCCGCCACACAAGTTAAACCTCGTGCCTAATCGATGATTAAGGCCAACAAAGAACAGAGTATTGGGCATGCGAACCGACAAAAAACGACTATCAGTCCCCGAAGATTTTTTCGAAGGCCCGAGCAAATCGCAACTCAAGCGAGACGCAATCAAACTGCAAGAACTAGGTGTCCGCCTCGCGTCACTTCGCCCCAAACAGCTCGCTACACTCGATCTCAATGAGGTCTTGCTGAAGGCAATCGAAGACTACAATCTCTTACCGAACAGCAACAGCGCTCTAAAACGTCACGCCCAGTTCATTGGTAAGCGAATGCGTGACCAAGACTACGAAACGCTACTAGCTGCGGTGGAAGCCCTCGAGAATCCCCGCACCACAACCCGACCGGGCACTACTCCCCAAAAAGCGCTCAGCGCTACTGCGCAGGCATGTGAAGATCTCACCGCCGACGCAAGCGACACCGAAGAGGTCATTACAAAACTCGTCGAACAGCATCCCCGCCTTGAACGGCAAAAGCTCCGTCAACTGGTGCGAAATCATTTCGTCGCCGTGCGTAAGACAGACGCAGACGCAACTAAGCGCACACGCACCAAGCTTATGCAATACTTGGGTCAAAATTTCACCTAGTACTCTTGTCTAGCGCTCTACCTGCCTCTTCTACTAAATAGTACAGCCTACTCTCAAGGCTGAGTGCCACTCGGACTCGATCTATACCTATTCCGAACAACGATGCTACTATCGAGCGCGTAGGTCTCTACTAAAAAGGCTCAACTTTAAAAATAATAACAAGAGGGTAATCATGTCTAGCAACAGTGCTAACTCTTATTGGAAGTCCAATCTCAAAATAGTCGCTTCACTTCTCCTTGTTTGGTTCATAGCCTCATTTGGCGCAGGCATCCTCTTCGTCGATGCACTCGATTCAATTAGATTCGCCGGATTCAAACTCGGCTTCTGGATGGCGCAGCAGGGTTCCATCCTCGTTTTCGTTGTATTGATCCTCGTCTACATTCGACTAATGGATAAACTCGACGCCCGGTATGCAAGTGATAACGCTGATGAAATAACCGCGCGATCTAACATCACACAAAGCCAGAAAGAGGTGAATCTATGAACGTTCAGATTTGGACTTACCTCTTCGTTTTTCTGTCCTTCAGCCTTTATATCGGCATAGCGATTTGGTCACGCGCTTCTTCCACAAAGGAATTCTACGTTGCAGACGGAGGCGTTCCACCTCTCGCAAACGGCATGGCAACCGCCGCCGATTGGATGTCCGCCGCCTCGTTTATCTCGATGGCGGGACTCATTTCTTTCCTCGGCCGCGATGGCACTTTCTACCTAATGGGATGGACTGGGGGCTACGTTTTGCTCGCGCTATTGCTGGCACCCTATCTGCGTAAATTTGGTAAATTTACCGTTCCCGATTTTATCGGCGATCGCTACTATTCTCAGTCGGCACGATTAATCGCCGTCTTCTGCGCTATAGTGATTTCGTTTGTGTATGTTTGCGGTCAAATGCAAGGCGCCGGTATCGTCTTCTCGCGCTTTTTAGAGGTCCGAATAGAAACCGGCGTACTCATTGGCATGGCGATAGTCTTCTTCTATGCAGTGCTCGGTGGTATGAAAGGCATCACCTACACTCAGGTTGCCCAGTACTGTGTGCTCATTTTCGCCTTCACTGTTCCAGCGGTGTTTATCTCGCTAATGATGACCGGCCAACCGATCCCTCAGATAGGTTTTGGTTCAGAGCTTACCGAAGCCTACGGCGGAGGGTATCTACTCGACCGCTTAGACGGTATGAGCGAGGCATTGGGTTTCGCAACTTACACCGAAGGGCAGCGTAGCACCCAAGATGTCTTTTTTATTACCGCCGCACTCATGTTTGGGACCGCTGGTTTGCCCCATGTCATAATCCGGTTCTTTACTGTTCCGAATGTTCGCGATGCACGTCGTTCAGCTGGCTATGCGCTTGTTTTTATCGCCATACTCTATACCACAGCCCCGGCGGTAGCCGCGTTCGCGAAAACTAACTTAATCAACACTGTAAGTAATGCCGAATATACCGCGATGCCTGAGTGGTTTAAAAAATGGGAGACAACTAAACTCATCACCTTCGACGATAAAAATGGTGATGGACGAATCCAATACGTTGGTGATCCGAGCGTCAATGAACTTGATGTAAACCGCGACATCATGGTGCTCGCTAATCCCGAAATAGCAGAACTGCCTGACTGGGTTATTGCCTTGGTGGTAGCAGGCGCGCTTGCCGCAGCGCTATCGACAGCAGCAGGCTTGCTACTCGTTATTTCGACCTCTGTCGCGCACGACATGATGAAGCGCAGCTTCATGCCCGACATTAGCGATAAAAAAGAGCTGCTTTACGCGCGGCTCGCAATATTTATTGCGGTGCTCGTTGCCGGCTACTTCGGCATGTATCCACCAGCATATGTAGCGCAAGTAGTCGCCTTTGCTTTCGGCCTTGCCGCCGCCTCGTTCTTCCCTGCTATCGTGCTCGGCATCTTTTGGAAACGAATGAATAAGGAGGGCGCGATTGCGGGTATGATCGCAGGCTTTGGCTTCACTGCAGCCTACATCATCTATTTCCGCTTTCTGAATCCTTCGATTGATAATGCGGAGAATTGGCTTTTAGGTATATCACCCGAAGGCATTGGCACATTAGGTACGCTAATTAACACGTGCGTTGCCATTGCCGTTGCTCGACTCACTCCGTCGCCCCCGAACGAGGTAACGGAAATCGTCGAGCGCATTCGCCTGCCAGGCGAATAGAGCGCTAAGCTTTGTGCTTACCGTGCTCGGTTTTCTCCCAGTACTCGGTGACGGTTTGCTTCATCTCTTTGTGCATAAACAATAGCCCAAACAGATTAGGCGCCGTCATCAGCACTATCGTGATTAGCGCGAGATTCCAGATGATCGTTGTATCGGCGAATGCTGCGTAAAAGAATCCAGCCACATAGACGATTCGATAGGGCAATACAGACTTAGGCCCGAGCAAATACGTCATCGCACGGTCACCGTAGTAAGACCAGGCGATAGCAGTAGAGAATGCGAAGAGCATGAGACCGATCGAGACTACATATTGCCCATAGTCACCGAAATAGCCACGTGTAAATGCCACCGTCGTTAGTGGCACCGAGTGAATCAAAGACATTCCCGAGACTTCCACATCGGAATCATCGAGTCGTCCCTCTGTCACACGGAGGGTGCCGCTCAGCGGCACGTCGTCACGCGCAAATACAACTTCTTCGGCGAATGAACGCGAGGCCATTAGGGTGAAGTCCTGCGCGTTCAACGCGCGACCTTCATTGATGATCAGGTCACCGGAATACAGGCTCGCTGCTGTTTCATCACCGTTGAGCAGCGAAAACATCTGCGCGACATCTTCAGGCTCTTGCTCGCTGTAGGCACCCGCGACAAAGCGCATATCCGCGCGCTGGAATTCGTTATCGAACTTTTCCTTCCATGCTCCCGAAGACAAGATAACCAACCCTGTTATCGTGCAGATGACGATTGTGTCTATAAAGGGCTCCAAAATCGACACCATGCCTTCGTCTGCAGGCTCGTCTGTGCGCGCAGAAGCGTGTGCGATCGGCGCCGAACCCTGACCTGCCTCGTTAGAGTAAAGGCCTCGGTTTACGCCGCGATCGAATACATAGGCAAAGGTGGCGCCGAGAAAGCCACCCGTAGCGGCAGAGCCGGTAAACGCGTCACTGAAAATCGCAACGAAAGAGGGGCCAATATTGCCAAGATTCGGCAGAATTACCGCGAAAGCACCGATTATATAAATTAGGGCCATTACTGGCACAATCGCTGCAGCCACTGCCGCGATGCGCTTGATGCCGCCGATGATCACGAGCGCGAGAAGCACAGCGAGTATTGCCCCTGTCACTATCGGCTCAATATTAAACGTGCTCTGCATGCCAGCAGCTATACTGTTAATTTGCGGTAGGCTGCCCGTACCAAAAGAACTGAGTACGGTTGCCATAGCAAAAATGACTGCCAACCATTTGGCATTCATCCCCTTTTCCATGTAATACATCGGACCACCGGCCATTGTTCCGTCGGCTGTCTGTTCACGGTATTTATGGGAGAGAGTAACTTCGACGAATTTACTCGTCATACCGAAAAAGGCAGTGACCCACATCCAGAAAAGTGCAGCAGGCCCTCCAAGATGAAGCGCGAGCGCAACGCCGCCAATGTTTCCCGTGCCAACCGTACCCGACAGCGCTGTTGCGAGCGCTTGAAAATGGGAAGTATCGCCCTTCGCGTTCTCCTTGTCGAAGCGGCCAGTAGTGACCCCTATCGCATGCTTAAAATAGCGAATCTGGGGAAACCCTAGGTAAAGCGTGAAGAAGATGCCTACCGAAAGAAGCAAGAAAGGAAACCATACGGCGCTGCCGAGATAGCTATCGATAAGAATGAGAAGGTCGTTAACTGCGTCCACTGGTTTTCCTCTTTATTAATATCTAAACACACACTTTCATGCTCGATGGCGATCTATCAATCCTTGCGCAGACTAGTCATCCGCAATTGAAATCGTTGGCGAGGCGTTCGCGCGAGCCTCGTGGGCAAGTGCCTGCGCGTGAACGCCTCGGGCGAGCTCGGCGTAAGCTTCCTGCAACTTAGGGTACTGAGAGGATGCTACCACAGGAACCCCAAGATCGGTTTGTTCGCGAATTTTTATATCTAGGGGCAAGCGTCCGATCACATCGACACCATAGTCTTGAGCCAGCCTTTCACCACCGCCGCTTCCGAAAATTGCCTCGGCATGACCACAGTTGCTGCAGGTATGCACGCTCATATTCTCGACAACCCCTAGAACAGGCACACCTACTTTATTAAACATTTCGATTCCCTTACGTGCATCCGAGAGTGCAATGTCCTGAGGCGTCGTTACGATAACTGCGCCACGCACCGCTACCGTCTGAGCGAGGCTCAGTTGAATATCGCCGGTGCCCGGTGGCATATCAATAATCAAATAATCGAGAGCCGACCACGCAGTATCAGTAAGAATTTGAGTAAACGCGGACACAACCATCGGAGCGCGCCAAACCATTGCTGTGCGCTCGTCAACCAAGAATCCCATCGAATTACATTCGATACCATGTGCACGCAGCGGCACCATAAGACGCTTGTCCCTAATTTCAGGACGCGTGCCTGCAGCAATGCCCATGACTAGCGGCAGACTCGGGCCGTAAATATCGGCATCGAGCAAGCCTACTGCAAGTCCCTGCGCGCTCAGCGCAAGCGCGAGGTTCGCGGCAGTCGTCGATTTACCAACCCCCCCTTTTCCCGACGCGACACAGACAATATGCTTTATGTTTTCCAATTTTTTCACGCCTTGCCCCATGGTCAATTTGCTTTCACTAGTTAGCCTGAAAGCTTAGCAAATTTGTCCCCATCGCGCGCATTAATGCGCGCGCCAATTGAAAAATGGCTGACACGGGCGCGACCACGGCCTAGAATCAGAAACATGACAGCTACCCACGTACAACTCTCCCAATTCGCTATCAGGCATGGCTCGACGAGCAGCAAGGCTTGCTGCGGACAAATCGAGAGCTCTGCACGCATAAGCACCCTCGGGAGGCTAGCGAAACCGACTGTGACAACGGTGGCAGCTCTTGCAATACTCGCAGCCCAGACCCTCTCCGCTCAAGGCAACGGCGCAGAGGATGGATCCTTTACCGAGAGCCCAATCAAATTTGCTTTGTTTTCAGCAGCATGGGGGGAAAACACCGACGATGGGCTGCGACTCGTTGCCCAGAATCTTACACAGCAGGCGATCACACTCGAAAAGATAAGTTTTATCGACCTGCCCTCTGAGAACAACCAAACGGAACTTAATCTGAGTCTTCGTCTGCGCGCAGAACGTTATGCGGAAACCAACTTGCCGCTTGTAGACCTGCTCACAGGTGATGACTGCGTCGCACGGACAATGGCAGAGGGCTGGAAACTGGTGGAGATATCCAATTACACGCTAAATCCCTCGGTGCGTAATCTCATCATCGAAAACACCAATTCATTTCGCATCTATCAGTGTGTGCGATCGGCCCGACTGACTTGGCGCAGCGCAGGAGAACGCGCAGATGCGAGTGAGGGCACGCAAAAAGCAAGCACCGAATTCGACGGATGGGTGCTCTATCATTTCGAGAGCCGCAGCAACTAATGGGTTCTAATTATCGGAGACAGTCGCGCAGAGAAAATTGCTCGGTAGGCGCAGGCTGGGATAGCACCCCGCTGGAGGAATGCGGCAAGTTAAAGCAAGCAAAAATCACTAGAATAAAAAAAAGGAGGCCACTCTACAGTGCCTCCTTTTTCATTTGCCCGAGGAAGACTACTCTCCCCAAGCTTAACCTTCTTGGCTTAACCTAGCAGGATTCCGCCGTACTGGACAAAGAACGGTGCGAAAACAACGCTCAAAATCGCAGACAGTTTAATCAGAATGTTCAGTGAAGGACCCGATGTATCTTTTAGAGGGTCGCCTACTGTATCGCCAACAACCGCCGCTTTGTGCTCTTCCGAGCCCTTGCCACCGAGGTTGCCTGCTTCGATATACTTCTTGGCATTGTCCCATGCGCCGCCGCTGTTTGACGCAGAAATCGCCAAAACACCGCCACAAACGAGAGAGCCCGCGAGAACACCGGCAACTGCTTCGACACCGAATAGGTAGCCAACAACGAGAGGCGTGCCCATGATCAATACGCCAGGCGCAATCATTTCTTTCAGCGCCGCTTGCGTAGAGATGGCTACACACTTTGCGTAATCTGGCTTGCCGGTGCCTTCCATGATGCCTGGGATGGTGCGGAACTGATGACGCACCTCTTCAATCATCGCAAAGGCTGCTTTACCGACTGATTTCATAGTCATTGCGGTGAACAAGAACGGCAGAACTGCACCGATAAAGACGCTTGTGAAGACGAGCGGATTGAGCAAGCTCATTGCGAAGGCTTCGCCGCTTAGCTTCTCAGAAATCGTGATGAAGGCTGCAAATAGAGCAAGTGATGTCAAAATCGCCGCACCGATAGCAAAGCCTTTACCGATCGCCGCTGTCGTGTTGCCCGCAGAGTCGAGCACGTCAGTGCGACGACGAACTTCTGACTCCAGACCAACCATCTCTGCGATACCGCCGGCATTATCAGCAACTGGGCCGTAGGCGTCGATCATCAACGCGATAACGAGTGTACCCAGCATGCCAAGTGAAGCAATGGCTACGCCGTACATACCAGCAAGCTCCCACGAGACGAAGATGCTTATCGCGATGCAGATATACGGTAATACTGTGCTCTTGTAGCCTAGTGCGAGACCGTAAATGATGTTTGTCGCTACGCCCGTTTCGCAAGACTTCGCCACTTCTTGAACCGGCGCGTACTTTTCAGAGGTGTAGTACCCGGTCAGTAGGCCAACCGCGAGGCCAGACACAAGCCCTGACAAGAAGCAGAAATAAACACCAACGTTGCTGTACGTGTTCTCACCAATCGCGAAATCAGCAGGAACCATTGCGAGAGTGACGAAATACATCACAACCGCCATCAAGGCGCTTGAAATAATAAGAAGCTTCATAAGCGCAGGTGCTACGTCATCTTCTTTTTTAACTGACACGAGGAGTTTAGTCAGCAAGCTGATGGGGATACCGACCGCCGAAATAAGAATCGGATAGAGCAACGCGTCTGTATTTGTCGCAAATGCAGCTGCACTAATTACCATGGCTGCACAGGTGCTCTCTGCACAAGAACCGAAGAGGTCAGCGCCCATTCCCGCTACGTCGCCCACGTTGTCACCTACGTTATCGGCGATAACCGCGGGGTTGCGGGGATCATCTTCAGGGATGCCTTGCTCGACCTTACCCACCAAGTCAGCGCCAACATCAGCCGCCTTGGTGAAAATGCCGCCGCCAACACGGGCGAATAGCGCTATAGTCGAGCCACCCAAACCGAAGCCTGCAATCACTTCCATGAGGATATGATTATTCTCAGGGCCAAGTTCAGACATAAGTGAAGACATGACGACGTAAACAATAACAAGACCGAGTGTTGCAAGACCCACGAGCGCAAAGCCCATGACTGCACCCGAGTTAATCGCTACATCGTAGGCCTTTGATATGCTTTGCTTAGCAGACACCGTTGTGCGCGCATTACCTGCGGTCGCTACTTTCATTCCGATGTAACCTGAAGCGACTGAAATGAGTCCGCCGAAGAGGAATGCTAGAGCCGTGTAGAGCCCTTCGTTGTACTGAGGAGTATGCTGATCGTCGATAGCGAGGAAGATAAGAATACCAAAGCCAACCATGAAGATTGTCATAAACTTGTATTCTTGCTTCAGGAACGCCATCGCGCCTTCGGCAATCGCTGTGTGTATAAACCTGAGACGCTCAGATTGATCCGCCTCGAGGCCCATATCCACTGGGATGTCGTTCACTTTCTTCATATAGAACAAAGCGATCGCCAAGCCCAGTAGCGACAGTGCCACCGTCATTAGAATTGTTGTACTCGCCATCGAAAAGTATCCCCCTACAAGGACTGTTTATTTAAAGGCGCGGACTGTAGCACAGGAGCCCCTCTAATCAAAGCCGGAGAGGCCCTGATATCTCCGCTGCAGCGCGTGGAAGACTTGGGCGGAGACGCGCCATCTGGTTGAGGCTTCGTCAATAAAGTCAAAGAGTTGAAGATTATTCGGAGCACTTCCGAGGTCAAACCGAAGGCCATTTCAAGTGAGCAGGTGACAGAGCCATCGAAACTCGTGACAATGTAGCGACTCAAGTCAAAACGAAGCGTCGACCCATGCCTAGCAAACAGAGCAATTTGGTTAACACCAAGAAATCGATTCCATCGATTGCTCGATTCTGTGGACGATTAATGGTCGCCATGCTCACCGCCGCCCTTCTCGTTCTGCTCCTCGCAGTGCAACTAGAGCCCTCTGTTGAAAGTCGGTCGCTGAAGCTCGATTCCGACACGCCGCAAGAGCTTGGCAACCTACTCAGCAACGCGCTGGGCGGAGTGGACGAGCCCTATGCACCTTATGGAGCGGCGCCGACGCCTTCCGCGTCTGGTCAAAGAATTACCCTCACCGCCGAAGAGCTCGAGGCAGCGCTCAATGCGAGCTTCACCTTGTTGCTTCCAAATCGGCAGGCGGTTGGAGGAGTGAGGCTGGCAAAAGACAGCCTATCTGTTGAGCTCAGTACACCACTGTTCGGGTCAAAAAAGGTTGGTTTCTGGCTAGATCCGTATCTCAATATCGCTTTTACCATTCGTAGCGCGGGCGTCGATTCCTATCCGACTATCGATCAACTTCGGATCGGCAACCTACCTGTCCCTTATCCCTTCGCCGTGTGGGTCGCAGAAAAAATAATAACGGGGATGCCTAACGAGAAAATGTTGACCCTATTCGCATTACACGACGAGCTGACTCGGGCGTTCGGCAGCCTGGAGCTGAGTCCGCAGCAAGCGGTTTTGCAGTTTAATGTGGACCGAGAGGTACTTGATCACCTTAGCTGGGACCTTCAGCGAGTGACGGTTCCGCCGGAGGTATTTGCGATTAGCAAAATTTACGGCGCGACACTGAGAGATTATCTCTCTCGGTTACCCAAAGAGCGGCGCGCGGTGGCACTCAGTGAAATTCTACCACCCTTGGCTGCCGTAGCGGCTGAGAGAAGCAGAACCGGATCGAGCCCACAAAAAGAGAATACTGCGCTGCTCTTTGCCCTATCCGACCATCTAGTTCACTCGAGTCGCTCGAGCGTTGCATCCTATTCACCGGAGATCAGGCTCAGGCGCCGCCAGGATCTCGCGCAGCACGTCATCAACTCGGCCTCTATCGCTGCGACAGCCGGCGTTTCGCTCGCTGAAATCATCTCTACTGGTAAGGAGGCCTTCGATGCTCGCTACCGCTCGGGCTTCAGCTTTTCGGATCTTACTGCAAACCGAGTAGGTATAAAGCTCGCACAGCTGGCAGTTGAGAGCGAAGCATCTGCCCTCGAATTTCAGTCCCGCGTACAAAAAATCAGAAGCGATGCAGATTTAATACCCCTTGTTAGCAGCAATAGAGACGGACTTTCACAGCGTGAATTTGAAGCCAGCTATGACGATCGCACCAGCGTCGAGTACCGACGCAGAGTCGATTCAATCGACAAAGAAGTCGCCGCACTCCCCCTCTTTTCGGCGACGACGAAATAGACCTCCTCTTTTAACAGCATCACCGCTAGTGTATAAAACGCCTCTGCCTAACCGCCATTAACGCCAAATGAAGGCCAGCCAAGATGAGCAAAAAGGGATTCACTACCACGAACATCCACTCGGATCGACTTGATAAGCCCGAGCACGGTGTCCTACATAAAGCGATTCATACCTCGGTGGCCTACGGTTATGACGATGCCCGAGAGCTCGCTGCGGTATTTCAAGGAAAGAGCAGTGGCTATAATTATGGGCGGCAGCTCAATCCCACGGTTACCGCTCTGCAGAATAAAATCACATCAATGGAGCAAGGCATCGCAACAGCTGCATTCGCCACGGGTATGGCGGCGATAGCCTCGTCGATGCTCGCGCTACTGCGTGCAGGTGATCATCTCATCTCTAGCGCCTTTTTATTCGGCAATACCAATAGCTTTTTCGCGACATTGCAAACGCTTGGCATCGAAGTCAGCTTCGTCGATGCGACAGACGTCAAGAACGTCAAAGCGGCATTACAACCGAACACACGACTTGTTTTTGTCGAGACCATCGCCAATCCAGTGACTCAGATTGCAGACCTCGCAGCGATAGGTGATCTGTGTAGGCAGCATGATCTAGTTTACTGTGTAGACAATACGATGACGTCGCCACATCTCTTCTTACCCAAAGCCGTCGGTGCGTCGCTGGTCGTCAACTCACTCACCAAATACATTGGCGGGCATGGCAACGCGCTGGGTGGCACGATCACCGACACAGGATTATTCGATTGGAGTAAATTCCCTAATATCTACGACAGCTACAAAGGGCAAGAGCCGTCCGCATGGGGTATTACTCAAATCAAGAAAAAAGGTCTGCGCGATATGGGCGGAACACTTGGACCCGAAGCGGCACACCACCTCGCGGTGGGCTCCGAGACGCTGCCGCTGCGGATGGACAGAGCCTGCGCGAACGCACTCGCAGTCGCCCGTTTCTGCGACGCACACCCTGCAGTGAATAGGGTTAATTATCCGGGGCTCGAGACACACCCTCAGCACGCCCGCGCGCGCGAATTGTTTTGCGATTTTGGTTCACTAATGAGCATAGACCTCGCACCGGGTGTCGATTGCTTTGAGGTCTTGAATGCAATGGAAACTGTTGTGTCTTCAAGTAATTTAGGCGACACACGCACACTCGCGATTCCCGTTGCACATACAATTTTCCATGAGATGGGGGCAGAGCGCCGAGAGAGCATGGGAATTTCGGATTCGATGCTTCGTTTCTCGATAGGAATTGAAGATGAGTCGGATTTGCTCGCAGACTTCGCACATGCATTAGACACTGCGCTAGCTGGAGCCGCGTTCTCATGATGGTAAAGCTCTTCAGCACCCATGAACTCAAAGACGACAGCGCCAAGGGCATCGAAATAGACGGCAAGCGTCTTTTTGCGGTGCGCAAACAAGGTGAGATCCATGTGTATTGGAACCGCTGCCCTCATCTGGGTACACCGCTGGAATGGGAACAAGACAAATTTCTCGATGGCGACAATGCGCTTATCCAGTGCGCAACCCATGGCGCACTTTTCCAGATAGAGAGCGGTAAGTGCTTAGTCGGACCCTGCCGCGGGAAACATTTGCAGCCAGTTCCATTCGAACTCGCAGATGGCGTTGTCTCGGTTGCTGAGGCCGTTCTCAAACGCCCGTCCGCAATTTAGCGGTACGCGGCTAGATAAGCGCTAAAGCTCCACCGGTAGCGAGGCTGCGAGACTAAGCGCGTTCTTGGCAGGATCGATCGAGACCCCGTAGGCGAGCACCTCGACTCCTTCTTTCACTGCCGCCTCGAGCAAGCGAGCGTATTCAGCATCTATCTCTCGGGCGACACTCACCCGCTCAATACCCGTATGCTGGACGCAAAAGAGCAGCACCGCCCGCTTTCCTCGCTTCACCTCTGTGGTTAATTCCTGCAGATGCTTTTGCCCTCTGGTCGTTACAGCATCTGGAAAAACGCCCAAGCCATTTTGCACCTTGAGCGTCAAACTCTTAACCTCGACAAGACATTCTCGGCGGGTTTCATCCCTATCCGCCTGTGTTAGCAAAAAGTCTATGCGGCTATTCTGCTCTCCGTAAGTGACTTCTCTACGGTGAGACGAATAGCCAACAAGCTCCGCTATTTCGCTCCTATCAAGAGCCTCGCCCACAAGCGTATTGGCAAGCGCTGAGTTGATTCCAATAAGACATCCATCGGCATCTTCCACGAGTTGCCACGTGCACGCATATTTGCGTTTCGGGTTGTGCGATTCGGTATACCAAACTCGCCAACCCTCTCCCTGACAGTGAGTCATCGCACCTGTATTGGGACAGTGTAAGGTGAATTCACTCCCATCTGGCCGCCTGACGTCGGCAAGGAATCGCTTGTAGCGCCTAAGTAATATCGCTTCCTGCAATGGATGCTCAAAAACCACTTCCGTCTCCTGCTGTCTGCCACCTCATCGTTAGGCTAGTGCAGATCGCAGTCGAGCGATGGCGATCTGAAGCTGAGCCATGCTCGTGGTAAACGAGATCCGCAACATTGTCTGCGCGGAGGCATCGCCGAAATCTGTGCCGGGGGTCATCGCGACACCATGCTCTTCGAGCATTTTTTTGCAGAACGCTTCGCTGTCGTCTGAGAACTTAGAACAATCGGCATAGACATAAAACGCGCCGGCGATTTCTTGCGGCAGAACGAACCCGAGCGCGGTCAACTCCTCGACCATGTAATCGCGGCGGCGTCTAAACTCCTCCCTACGAGATTCAAGAATGATTTGTGTTTCCGGTTCGAATGCAGCGAGAGCGGCATGTTGCGCAATTGACGAGGCCGAAATATACATGTTTTGCGCGAGGGTTCGCGCGGTATCGATGAATGCCTCTGGGACCACTATCCATCCGAGCCGCCAACCGGTCATACCGAAATATTTCGAAAAGCTGTTGACCACAAACGCCGTATCATCAACTTCGAGCACGCTAGGCAGGTCATCGACGAAGTGCAGACCGTGATAGATTTCATCGACCAGGAAATGCAGCCCCTCGCGCCGAGTCCATCCCGACAAAGCCTCGAGTTGGCTACGATTCAATATCGTTCCTGTGGGATTATTGGGTGAGGCTAGCCACACACCCCGGGTAGCATCAGTCCGATGGGCTATCAAGTCTGCAACGCTTGGCTGATAAGACGCAGCGCGCACAACGGGGACCAGTTGAGGACACGCATCGCGCAGTTTGATGAAATTACGCACACAAGGATAGGCGGGATCGGTGATAAGAATACCATCACCCTGCCCGACCAAGAGATGTGCCAAAAGCAGTAAGCCGCCGCTCGCTCCCGGGGTGATCAGTATTCTATCTGGGGAAATCTCGAGTCCGTGTTGAGCATGGTAGCGCTCGCTAATCTTAGTCCTAAGCGCCGCAAGTCCTGTGGCCGCCGTATACTGGGTCAGCCCAGCATCCAGCGCGGCCTTGCCCGCCTTCACAATAGGTTGAGCCGTAGAAAAGTCAGGCTCTCCAACTTCCAAATGGACGACATCCTCTCCGGCACACTCCAACTCGTGCGCGCGCTGCATAACACTCATCACCCTAAAAGGCGTGACACTTGCGAGTGCGGCACGGGGTTGGCTGGACGGAATTTCTGCCACGTTGTCTTGCGTTGATAGTTCCTTAGTCATTCGATTTCCATCAATTCGTCTTGCGAGGGGCGAGCAAATATTGTACTTGTTGTAAGGCAAGTTAGCAGTGGAAATAACTGTGAAGGATTTTAGCCGGCCAAGTCTACGGTTTCGCGTTCGAACCCAGCCTGCTATTCACCCGGCTATGAATCGCCACTGCTCGGACCGCCACTCAAAGAGGACAGGCAATAATTGATGCACAGGGAATCAAAATCTGCTAGTTTACCGTCCCCTTAAAAGACCCTGGCTAAAAACATCGGCAAAAGGATCTCAATAGAGAGCCTCGGCAAAAGCCCTAGGTCAGGGGAAGTTATGTAATACGCGTGACACGTCTGGAATCTATCTTTGAGCAATCCTGTGATTGAGTAACATTTAGAAAGATTTTTAGGCAGAGGCTTCGAAGGAAGCCGTTAGAAAGAAGCTTTCGCATTTTGAAAGGCAGCAAAGTCTATTCACTCTAGGTTTGACCTTTTAACTACCTAGGCCAAAGGGCCTGTAGAGGCATAAAGAAGCACATGTCCAAGACCGCTACCCCAGATACGCAACCCGTTCTAAAGAATTTCGTTCCGTACAAGCCCAAGCGCGGCGAAGAATACATGAACGAGAAACAGCGCGAGCATTTCAAGCAGATTCTGCTGGATTGGCGCAACCAACTCATGCAGGAAGTCGATCGTACGGTGCATCATATGCAGGACGAAGCGGCGAATTACCCTGATCCTGCCGATCGTGCGACTCAGGAAGAGGAATTTAGCCTCGAACTGCGGACGCGCGACCGCGAGCGCAAACTGATCAAAAAAATCGATAGCACTATCGAATTGATCGCTCAGGACGATTACGGGTTCTGCGATTCATGCGGAATTGAGATTGGTATTCGTCGCCTCGAGGCGCGACCTACTGCCAACAAGTGCATCGATTGTAAGACATTAGACGAAATCAAAGAGAAACAGCTAGGCAGCCTCTAGGCTGACTAGCCGACCGGCTGCCATGACCGGCTCTTCTTACGTCGGCAGGTTTGCCCCCTCCCCCTCGGGCCCACTCCACCTCGGCTCATTGCTTGCAGCCGTGGCTAGTTTCTTAGATGCGCGCGCACATGACGGCGTTTGGCTGGTGCGAATGGAAGACATCGATCCTCCTCGCGAACAGGCAGGCGCCGCAGACGAAATCCTGAGACAGCTGCAACAGTTCGGTCTTGCCTGGGATAACGACGTACTCTTTCAAAGTCAAAGACTCGATGCCTACGCAGCGGCCTTAATGCAGCTAGCTAACGAAGGTCTCTGCTTTCGCTGCGAATGCACGCGTTCTGCGCTGCGCGAGAATGGCAATGTTTACAGCGGCCAGTGCCGTCATTACGGAGTCAGCGCGCGGGACCTTCAGTACGTCGACAAAGACTCCAGCAGCGACGCGGCCGTCAGGGTTAGAGTTCCCCGGGAGACTTACTCGCTCCTGGACAGAGTCCAAGGTTCTTATTCACAAAATCTGGCAAGCGAGGTAGGTGACTTTGTCGTGCGCCGAAAAGATAGGCTGTTCGCCTATCAACTGGCGGTGGTAGTAGATGATGCCTATCAGGGTATCACCGATATTGTCCGCGGCATCGATCTACTTGAATCCACACCTCGGCAACTTTATTTACAGGAATGCCTCGGCTATCGGACGCCTCGCTATGCCCATTTACCGATTATTGTCGACGCCGCTGGTGATAAGCTCAGCAAGCAGAGCTTCGCACCACCGCTAAAGTCCGAACGACCAGAGGAGCAGCTACATCAATGTCTGGATCTGCTTGGTCTGTCTCCACCTCGCACATTGATCGACAGTAGCGTCGATACAATCCTCGCATGGGGCATCGAGCACTGGGATATACAGGCTGTGCCGAAATTGGCTACACTCAAAGCTCCTCAGTCAAGTTAACGAGAAAACCCGTGTACATCCCACGCTCGATCCTCATGCTATTAGTCATTATCTATCTACTGTTTTTATTGACAGTCGACTGGATTAACGCAGCAGACGAGCTCTGGTATCGGCCCTTTGTAGTCGCTTTTATAGTAGTCTTGGTAGCGCGCTGGGCACATCGAGATCAAGAGACTGACGAACCAGAATGAACTTCGAACTCCCCACCCTCGTCGCGCTCGGTAGTATCTATCTCTCTTTGCTCTTCGGGATCGCCTATATCACTGAACGTGGCTGGATCCCCCAGCGAGTTGTTCGGCATCCTATTGTCTACGTGCTTTCGCTCGGCGTTTTCGCCAGTATCTGGGCCTATTACGGCGTCGTCGGCAGTGCGCAGCGCGAAGGCTACGGGTATCTGGCGAACTCGATCGGCATCTCGTTAGCTTTCATGCTTTCGCCGCTGTTACTAAGACCGTTGCTCGAACTCACTCGAACCTACCAGCTGAGCTCACTCGCAGACCTCCTAGCGTTTCGGTATCGCTCCCCTTGGGTTGGAACAGTGACGACGCTTGTCATTTTAGTCGGCGTCACTCCGCTTATCGCTTTGCAAATTCGAGCTGTCGCAGACACCGCTGATATCTTATCGCCGGCCGCGTCGCACGGCTCTATCGCTGTCGGCTTTTGCGTTCTCATCACCCTTTTCGCCATTCTTTTTGGCACGTCGAGACGCCCGGGTCGCACTCAGCACGACGGACTCATGATGGCTATTGCGTTCGAGTCCCTAATTAAGCTTTTTGCTTTTTTAGTCGTTGGTGGATTCGCAATCTTCGGCGGCTTTGGCGGCTTCGACGAAATGCAGCTCTGGTTACTTTCACAGCCTGATCTTCTGGGCAGTCTCGAAAACACTAACTATTTCAGCTCATTTCATGTCATGGCACTGCTGTTTTTCTCCGCAGCTGTCGCGATGCCTCACATGTTCTATGTCACGTTTAACGGTAACGCAGGGCGAGGCGCACTCTCGTTTGCAAGCTGGGGACTCCCTCTCTATTTTCTTCTGATGAGCCTGCCGGTGCTTCCGATTCTTTGGGCGGGCATGCACGGAGGAAGCACCGTGCCGGTCGAATACTTCCCTGTGGCTATTGGGGTAGCTTTCGACCGCCCTGGAATAAGCCTGCTTGCCTATCTCGGCGGTCTCTCTGCCGCGAGCGGATTAATTATTGTTATTACGTTGGCACTGTCTAATATGTGCCTGAATCACCTCATTTTGCCGATACAACAGCCGTCGGCCAGCAAAGATATCTACCGCTGGCTCATGCAGCGACGGCGAGTACTTATCACGGCACTGATTTGGGCAGGTTTTGCCTTCCACTATCTACCCAGCGACAAGATCAGCATACAACTCATGGGCACCGTTGCCTTTGCAGCAGGCCTTCAGTTCCTTCCCGGAATTGTCGCCATACTTTACTGGCCACAGGCGAATAAGCGCGGGTTCTTCGTCGGTCTCGCATCGGGCGTAGGTATTTGGTTTCCGCTATTCATGCTGCCATTGCTGTCCGAGACCTACAGCTTCAGCGACATAGTGATTAACTGGCGCGAAACGGCGGCGCTGTCTCTTATCATCAATTGCCTTGCCTTCATTTTTGGCTCGCACTATTTTGGCAGCAGCGATGAAGAACGCAGCTCGGCAGACCTTTGTACCCTCGATACGATTAAGCGCCGCAAGCGCAGTGGTTTAGTGGCGAAATCAGCTGGGGACTTTATTAAGAGCCTCAGCAAGCCACTCGGTGAGCGCACTGCAACACGCGAGGTTGGCCAGGCACTTAAAGACCTAGGTCTGAAAAAAGATGACCGTAGGCCATACGCGATGCGCTTACTGCGAGGACGCCTCGAGGCAAACCTTTCAGGACTGCTTGGCCCCTCGATCGCACGCGAAATTATCGACAGCTACCTGCCGTATAGTATCGTTTCGCAACACGGCAGCTCGGACGTTACCGTAATCGAGAATCGAATCGAAGCCTACCGCAGCAATCTCTCAGGCATGGCTGCTGATCTCGACAATCTGCGCCGCTACCACCGCCAAATTTTGTTGGACCTTCCCCTCGGTGTTTGCTCTCTCAGCTCCGACCGCGAAATCATCATGTGGAATCGCGCGCTAGAGGAATTTACCGAAATCAACAGCGCCGACGTGGTCGGCTCCCAGCTAAGCGACTTGCCCGAGCCATGGCTAACCCTGCTCGAGGACTTCATTGGCGAGGACATCGATCATTCCTATAAACAGAGTTTCGAGCTGGCTGCGGCTAAACGCACGGTCAACCTCCATAAAGCCCTTATCGAAGAAAGCGGCGAGACGGGCAGCAACGAAGGCCTGATCATTCTGATGGAAGACATGACGGAAACAGAGATCCTCGAGGCAGGTCTAACCCACAGTGAGAGACTGGCATCTATCGGACGTCTCGCCGCAGGCGTCGCGCATGAGATTGGCAATCCCATTACTGGCATTGCGTGCCTCGCTCAGATTATTCGAGACGAATACAAAGACAGCGAACTTACAGGACTCGCTCAGCAAATCATTGAGCAGACAGACCGAACGTCAAAGATTTTGCAGTCACTCGTCAATTTTGCGCATGCAGGCACTAACAAGTTAATGCACGAAAACGAGCGTGTCCTGATAAGCGAATGCATCGCTCAGGCGCAAACCCTCGTCTCGCTCGACAAGAAGAACAAAGAGTTGCAGCTTGAAATCGACTGCGATGCAGAAGCCGCAATTCTCGGCGACTCGCAGCGCCTCCTGCAGGTGCTCATCAACCTAATCAATAATGCCCGCGATGCTTCGCAGGCCGGCGGCACGATCGTACTTGCGGCTAAAAGCATGGGCAGCCACATTCATATTAGTGTGACGGATTTCGGCGTCGGTATACCGAATGCGATCAAAAGCCGTGTTTTCGACCCCTTCTTTACGACGAAGGAAGCAGGGGAAGGAACGGGATTAGGCCTCTCGCTGGTGTTTAGCATTGTTGAGGATTTGAACGGAAATATTGATATAATCAGCCCGTTCGATAGAACGCGAGGGACGGGCACGCAGGTATTACTAAAATTTCCCTGCTATGATCCCCAGCCAGCAGAGACTTCAGCATAACTATCACGACCTTAATCAGATTAGAGCAGACGCATGACAGCAGAAAACCACATTCTAGTCGTCGAAGATGAGGCGGTTATCCGCAGCTCTCTTCGCCGTTTGCTCGAACGCCACGACTACAAGGTCAGCGAGGCCGGCAGCGTTCAAGAGGCGCTTGATAATTTTGACATCAACAGCTTTGACGTTGTTCTAAGCGATTTAAGACTGCCAGGCGCACCAGGCACCGATCTAATCAAAGCGACAAATCGCCCCGTGCTCATTATGACGAGTTATTCGAGTATTCGCTCGGCAATTGATTCGATGAAGATGGGCGCAGTCGACTACATCGCTAAGCCTTTCGAACACTCCGAACTCCTAGAGTCAGTCTCCAAGGTGCTGCGTGATCACGCCGAAGGAATAGAACTCGCAACCGCGGACGAATTCGAGCCTCCTGTGCACGGCATGATCGGCAGCTGCCCTCAGATGATGGAACTGTTCCGGCGTATTCGAAAAGTCGCGCTCACCAACTCGACCGTGCTAATCAATGGCGAATCGGGTACGGGTAAAGAGCTAGTCGCGAGAGCAATCCACAAACTAAGCAGCCGCTGCGAAAGCGAAATGATTTCTGTTAATTGTGCAGCGATACCCGAGAATCTCATAGAGTCTGAGCTATTCGGCCACGAAAAAGGCGCCTTCACCGGAGCGACTGCGACAAGAACCGGTCTTGTCGAAGCCGCCCATGGCAGCACACTCTTCTTAGACGAAATCGGCGAACTGCCGCTTGAAGCACAAGCGCGACTGCTGCGCGTCCTTCAAGAAAGCGAAATTCGAAAAGTCGGTTCAGTGCAGTCTAAAAAAGTGGATGTTAGGCTGGTTGTCGCGACCCACCGAGATCTCAAGCAACTTGTGGTTGATGGCCTTTTCAGAGAAGACCTCTACTACCGCATTAACGTCATGACCCTGCTTATCCCTCCTCTGCGCGACAGGGGCAACGATATACTCGAACTTGCAGATGCGATACTTGTTCGAACCTGCAAGCGGCTAAAAACGCCGGTATTAAGCTTTGCCGAAAGTGCGAGCCTCGCTATTGCTAAATACTCTTGGCCGGGCAATGTAAGAGAGCTTGAAAACGCAATCGAACGCGCTGTCGTGCTCGCGGAAGACAAATTAATTGGTGAAGAGCTCCTCGCCATAGATACTGAGAAGCCAAAAACAGTCGAATTCGCTGCTGAGACACCCATCGCGAGCGCAGCTGCGATAGAAGAGCTTTCGCTCGAAGACTACTTCCAGCGCTTCGTTGTCGAACATGAAGACAGCATGAATGAAACTCAGCTCGCGAAAAAACTGGGCATAAGCCGAAAGTGCCTTTGGGAACGACGCCAGCGGTTTGGAATCCCACGCAAAAAGAAGCAAGAAGCCTGATCTCTGTTACCGCTACCTATCTACCCACTTGCGAGCGCAAAATGGTAACAGTGTTACACAAAAAACTCTCTACTCGACGACCGCATTACCCTATAAAAAATTGATTTTAATATATTTTTATTTTGTGGCACGGTTACTGCAACTGTTTAGGCACAATAACAATAAATACTAATAATAAGAGTTAATAATAATAAAATGGCACGTCAAAGCTTCTGATTTGAGCGAAACTAGGTTGGTGCACAACAAAAAACATTGTTAGATGACAATAAAAAAATTAGCCCAATAACAATATCAAACCGGGCTACTAACACTCTCTGAGCCCTTCGATAGCTCAACCCGTAGGGTAAGAGTCATCGCTTTGATGATATCGAAGTGGACTACAGACGAATTTGGGGATGCATTGCATCCCTTTTTCATTTCTTCGGCCTACTCTTATCACCGCCCAAATCCCCAAAGTGCCGCTCTCGCTAAACTCGGCGCAACTTGGCTATTCAAATTCACTCTCTTTTAATCTTGGCATATCCGTGTATTATGCCGACTTTAACCGCCCTATCACTTTGTTGAGCGGATCACTCTTACCTCGCCTCGCCGTACCTCGTCTCGAAAATTACAGCGCAGGGCGTGAAATCGAGCTATGCCGATAGCAATGCACAAAGCAGACACTTCCCAAGGCCTCGACAAGGCAACCTTAATCCCTCGCGATCAACATAACGTGTCGCGGCGCAATATCTCCGATAACGCCCTGAGCGTTTTGCGCAAACTCGACGCTGCAGGCTTCCAAGGTTATCTAGTGGGTGGGGGCGTGCGCGACTTGTTACTCGAAAAACGACCAAAAGACTTCGATATCGCCACCGATGCGACGCCCGAAGAACTGCGGAGCCTCTTTCGCAATTCGCGCATTATTGGGCGCCGATTCAAAATAGTACATCTGCGTTATGGTCGTGAAATAATCGAGGCGACCACTTTCCGCGCGCCTCACGACGTCGCGGTGGAACTCGGAGAAAACACTTCTCGCAAGGGCATACGCAACCTAGATTCGGCGCATTCCTCCGCTGGAATGATTCTTCGCGATAACGTATACGGCAACGTAGACGAGGATGCCCTGCGACGAGATTTCACCGTCAATGCACTCTATTATCGGACCACTGACTTCGCGATCCTCGATTTCAGTACCGGTATGCAAGACCTGAAAGAACGGAAAATTCGTATGATCGGCAACCCTACAGAGCGCTATAAGGAGGACCCCGTAAGAATGCTGAGGGCTCTGCGCTTTAGCGCAAAACTCGACTTCGAAATCGAGGAGGAGACGCTTAAGCCAATCAACGAGCTTGCCTACCTGTTAGAATCAATTTCGCCGGCTCGTCTCTTCGATGAAACGATAAAATTGCTCGCGAGCGGCCAAGCAGAGGCGACCTTCGCATTGCTGCAGAAATACCAGCCCGGGAATTACCTTTTCGCACCGACACTCCGTGCTTTGCTCACCAAATTTAAAGGCCGTGATAACGCCGCAGCGTTGCTGCAGCTTGCGCTAAAGAATACCGATACTCGGCTCGCCGAAGGAAAATCGGTCACCCCCGCTTTCCTTTATGCAGCTCTTCTCTGGCCAGTAGTCCAGCTCAAGCTCGAACTGAACTCCTCACCTAAACTCAATTTAACGCAGCAATTTAACGTAGCGACAAATAACGCCATTGCCGAACAACTGACCTATACTTCAATCCCGAAGCGTTTCACCCAGGTGACTAAAGAAATTTGGGAACTGCAGGCTAGACTAGAAACCCGTAACCGCAGAGCCGCAGAGGGTGTCTTTGACCATCCGCGATTTCGTGCAGCTTATGACTTCCTTTTACTCAGGGAAGACGGTGGCGAAAACCTTGGCGGCGTGGGCGCATGGTGGACTGAGTTCCAAGAGGCCAGTGCTGAGGAGAGAGAGCGCATGCTTGAGCACCTGCCGCGCGAACAAAAACCGAGACGCAAAAATCGTCGCCGCAAGCCCTCGCGTAAAGAAGGCTAGAAAACAGCAGAGATCGCTATCCGCTGAGTGCCAAGGGTCGTAAAATAAAGCCTTAAGAGCAGACCGACAGCAAACCGTTCACCAACATTCACCCGACAACGCGGATCCCTCGACACCATGAGCAGTCAAAGCCAAGTTAGAAACGTCACTCTGACCACACTTTATAAAATTAAGGAGCGTGGCGAGAAGTTTGCCTGTCTTACAGCGTACGACGCCTGTTTCGCAGGCATTGCGAGTGAGGCCGGCGTCGAAGTCTTGCTCGTTGGCGACTCGCTCGGCATGGTCTTGCAAGGACATGACAGCACACTCCCCGTAACCATGGACGACATGGTCTACCACATGCAATGCGTAAAGCGCGGTAACCGAGGCGCGCTTCTGGTTGCCGACTTGCCTTTCATGAGTTATGCCTCAGAGACTCAGACACTTGAAAATGCGGCTGCGCTGATGCGCGCGGGTGCTCACATGGTGAAATTAGAAGGCGGGGCATGGATCGAAAACACCACGCGCCTTCTGGCAGAACGCGGTATTCCCGTTTGCGCACACATGGGTCTTACGCCTCAGTCGGTCAACCGTATAGGTGGCTTCTTCGTGCAAGGGCGCGATACCGCTCAGGCGCAGGCGATACTCCAAGAGGCGAAGATGCTGCAGGACGCCGGCGCAAGCGTTTTACTCCTCGAATGCGTGCCACGGGAACTGGCTAAGCTGGTTACTGACAGTCTCGATATTCCGGTCATTGGTATAGGCGCAGGTCCCGACACCACGGGGCAAATAATGGTGCTGCATGACGTGCTAGGGGTCTCCCCGATAACACCTAAATTTGTTAAGAATTTCCTGACCGAATCTACAGACGGTATCCCCGGCGCGCTGCGAAAGTATGTGGCCGATGTGAAATCTCAGGCATTCCCCGCAGAAGAACACTGCTTTAACTAGTCGGCGCTCACTAGAAAATGCAAACATTTAAAACTATCGAGTCGCTTCAGTCGGCTCTCGGTGACGCGGCAAGTGGCACACTCGGCTTCGTTCCTACCATGGGCAACCTGCACGCAGGTCATCTGGCGCTCGTGGCCCGCGCACGCGCCGAACACGACCTCGTCGTCGTGAGCATTTTCGTCAATCCGTTGCAGTTCGGCGCTAACGAAGACCTCGACGCCTACCCGCGCACACTCGATGCAGATAGCTCTGCGCTTATTGACGCTGGCTGTGACGTACTGTTTTTGCCAAGCGCAGAGGAACTCTACGGCGACAACATGAAGGCTAGCACGCGGGTACGAGTGCCGGAGCTTGGCACCGATTACTGCGGCGCCAGTCGCCCCGGACATTTCGATGGCGTCACAACGGTGGTCGCAAAGCTGTTCAATATCGTGCAGCCAGATGCTGCCTATTTCGGACTCAAGGACTATCAGCAGTTCTCAATTATTCGCAAAATGGTCTTCGATCTCGCGATGCCAGTGGTACTCCACGGAGTGGACACCGTCCGCGAATCAAGCGGACTCGCGCTATCCTCTCGCAATGGTTATCTTACACCCGAGCAAAAAACACTCGCTCCTTTGCTTTACCAAACAATAAGCTCAATTGGAGAGGCCCTCGCCGCTGGCGAGAAGGATTTCATGCGCCTTACCCAAATGGGCAAACAACAGCTGCAGGAAGCCGGTTTTCAGCCTGACTATCTCGCCATCGCCGATGCGATATCCCTGCGCCCGGCAATGAAAGAAGATACCCACCTCGTTATACTCGTCGCCGCGTTCCTCGGCAGCACCCGTTTGATCGATAATCTTCGGATCTCACTCTAGTTTCACTCGTAAGTTTTCTACCTACCCTGATTGCCTAAATTAGCGAGAAAAGTCGTTGGGCTACGAGGGCTCGAGCAGCCGCCTGACCGCGTTGAGATGGGTGTGCCTTTACGGCATACTCAGAGCCAGAATCACCCTTGGCGATCACGCCATTTCAGCGTCTTTGGAAAGCCCTTTTATGTCTAGCAGCAAGCTCTACCCCGTGACAGAACAAGCCGCCGCTCGTAGCCACCTTACCAGAGCGCAGTATGAGGCAATGTACGCCCAGTCTATCGAGAACCCGGAGGAGTTTTGGGCCGAGCAGGCCGGGAGTCTACTGCATTGGCACGAGCCATGGCGCTATGTGAGTGGCGGCAATTTTGCCACAGCAGACTCGAAATGGTTCGAGGGGGCGCGGCTGAACGTCGCCTATAACTGTATAGACAGGCACCTCGAGCATCGCTCGGCGCAAACAGCGATTATTTGGGAAGGCGACGACCCTAGCGACGATGCCCATATAACCTACAAAGCGCTGCATGAAGCGGTCGGCAGACTTGCTAACGCACTTAAAGCGCGCGGTGTAAAAAAAGGTGACAGAGTCTGTATTTATATGCCAATGATTCCAGAGGCGAGCTACGCGATGCTCGCCTGCGCCCGCATCGGCGCGGTGCATTCTGTCGTCTTCGGCGGCTTCTCCCCGGAGTCGCTAAAGGACCGTATTCTCGACTCGGACTGTCGGGTAGTGATCACCGCCGACGAAGGTGTTCGCGGGGGACGGGCAATACCGTTGAAGGCGAACGTCGACGCAGCGGTAGCAGACTGCCCCGGCGTTCACACCGTATTTGTCGTGCGCCGCACCCATGCAAAAATCAGTTGGGACGACGCTCGTGATGTCTGCTACCACCAAAGCACAAGCGTACAGTCTGCCGACTGCCCCATTGAGCTGATGGCGGCAGAGGACCCCTTATTTATACTTTACACGTCGGGATCGACTGGCAAACCCAAAGGAGTGCTTCACACTACCGCTGGCTACCTGCTCGGGGCGAGCATGACCCACAAATACGTATTCGATTACCACGAGGGCGATATTTACTGGTGCACCGCTGACGTAGGCTGGGTTACGGGTCATAGCTATATAGTCTACGGGCCGTTGGCCAACGGCGCGACAACTCTCATGTTCGAAGGGGTTCCAACCTATCCAGACGCCTCACGTTTTTGGCAGGTAATCGACAAGCATAAGGTAAATATTTTCTATACTGCACCGACAGCAATCCGGGCGCTAATGGCTGCTGGCGATGAGCCAGTCACACGCACTTCGCGCGCCTCGCTAAGGCTTTTGGGCAGCGTCGGTGAGCCTATCAATCCTGAAGCTTGGGAATGGTATTACAGAGTCGTAGGCGAGGGTCGATGCGCCATTGTCGACACATGGTGGCAAACTGAAACCGGCGCCATCATGATTACTCCGCTGCCCGGTGTCACCGACCTAAAACCAGGTTCGGCAACACTCCCCTTTTTCGGTGTAAAACCCCTATTACTCGACACCGAGGGAAACGAGCTCCAGGGAATTGCTACCGGCAATCTCGTCCTTGGGCAAACTTGGCCAAGTCAGCTTCGCAGCATCTATGGCGATCACCAGCGCTGCATCGATACTTATTTCAAAGCGTATCCGGGTTATTACTTTACTGGCGACAGCGCGCACCGAGATGAGGATGGCTATTACTGGGTAACCGGTCGCGTCGACGATGTGATCAATGTTTCAGGACATCGCTTGGGCACCGCCGAAATCGAAAGCGCGCTCGTCTTACATGAAAGCGTCGCCGAGGCGGCAGTCGTTGGCTATCCTCACGATATCAAAGGGCAAGCGATCTATGCCTATGTCACGCTTATGGATGGAATCGATGAATCGAGCGAGCTCAACGCCAATCTACGCGCATTCGTTGCAAGCGAAATCGGTGCTTTCGCGCGACCTGAGATAATTCAGTTTGCGCCCGGGCTGCCAAAGACTCGTTCAGGCAAAATCATGCGTCGGATTTTGCGAAAAATCGCAGCGAATGAACTCGAATCTCTCGGCGATACAACAACTCTCGCAGACCCAACCGTGGTCGACCAGCTTGTCGCCAAGCGAATAAATAAGTAACTATTCGCATGCTAGATCTGGCGATGAAGCCGAGAGGGTTTGGCGAACCCGCCTAAAGAGAACTAATGCAAGAAGTATTCAGCAGTGAAGACGCTCAACAAAAAACTATCTTAGGGCGGATACGCGCGCTCATTGCCGCTCTCGTTTCGCATTTTCCGTTGACGGGGCAAGGTAGCCTAGCACTGATTTTATCGGCAGGCGCTCTGCGTCTATTCGGCTATGGCAGCATGGACCTCGTCGTTTTCGCCCTATGCCTCTGTGCACTCTTCGTGGTGATAACCTCTCTCTTCGCCACAGTCATCGGCGGTCTGATCGTGCAGCGTCGCGTCATTCGAGCTTTGCAGAATCAATCGACCTCCCGGTCGGGTTACGCCTCCTTCGAGGCGGGATATTTCAATAGCACGGATTTTTCGCTCGTCGCGGTTCGCGGGCTTCCACTCATCCGCATCAATTGGCAAATCGTTTCGCCAGCGAACATAGAAACTTTAAACGAGCATCGACGAGATAATCGTCTACACGAAACGATCATTCCTGCGCGTCGAGGCAAAAGCGCCTCAATCACCCGCCGGTTCGAAGTCAGAGATGCACTCGGGTTCTGCAGCTATAGCTGGCTCGCAACACAACCTTTTCCTCACAGAACCCTTCCTCGCATAGGAGCCTATAAAGCAATCACACTCCAACGCGCGCGCGTTATGGAGGACGGCTTGCCTGATAACGGTGGTCGACCTGACGGCGACCGTATGGAAATCCGGCCCTATACGCCCGGAGACTCGGTGCGCGACATAATGTGGAAAGGCTTCGCCCGAAATCGACAGCTCAATGTTCGACTCCCCGAACGCAGCGTTGCATTCGACGACAAGGCCTGCGCTTACTTAGTGAGTGGCGTAGGCGACGAGGCAGCTTCAGCTCTGGCAAGACTAACGCTTGAATGCGGGTTGCTAGGCGACGATTGGCGCTTCGGTGCAGATACCCCCTCTCCTACCGGCACACTTGAATACCGGAGCCTTGAGGATGCGCTTGATGCAATTTCAGCGTCTGCCATGACCGACGAATCAAGATTTAATAACCGTACATCAGACTCGGAATCCTATTATGGTCTAGACCGATTTATCGCCGCCACTCGATGTACTCAGTGCCTAGTTTTTGCCAGCGCGCGCGATTCAGCGGTGCTCAATAAGCTTGCCGCAACCGCTCACTCGGGCAGTTGTCGACTTAATCTAGTCGTCGGCGTAGACGTGCTCGGCAGACACACTCCTTCGGCGAGTTGGCAGAAAGCGCTGTGGCAGGAGTCCCGGTCCGCGCCTAAATCACCAAAGCTTTCTTCTACATCAGATTTGACGGCTCTGAGCCAGTGCGTAGAATCGATCGTACTAGTCGATAGAACCAGCGGAGATTTGCTAAAAATTTCCGACCTCGAGGATGCGATTCTTGGTTAACCCGCTCCCAATTTCAGTAGACGCAGGCAGTGCTGCACGGTCGGCACGGAGCGACGGCGCCCGCCACTGTCGCAAAACCCAGTTTTTGCGCCTAACAGCTGTTGCCTTCGCTGCATGGCTTGTGAGCCTCCCTCTAACCATAGCGAGTGGCTCGTTAGGCGCAGTTTTGGGCGCCTTGCTTGTGCCATTCTTGCTCGATAGGTTCTACCAAACAGGCAGGCTAGCCCATTTTCGCTTGAGCGCTGCGATAGCCGTCGCACTGCTACTCGCATTAGTTGGCTTAATGGTTGCTAGCGTTCTGCGCAACGGCAGCGAGCTTAGCGAACTGCTAAGTGCTAACCCATTGGCTGCAGACAACCCATTAGCACTCTACAGCGTGGGAGAATTTATCGCAGGTTTCGCGTTAGCCGCAGCGCTCTGCGGCAGCTTGCATTTACTGTCGCAGCGGGGCGGTGCTGGAAGGCTATGCGAACTAGTATTTATTGCCTGTGCAATCGTCTTCACGCTTACCGCTCATCGCAACGGCATGATCGACCGCCCGTTCGTACTCGGCGACTTCGCTCTCATTCGTGGCTATGATCCTGCGTATTTATTGATGGGCATCGGTACTGTCTCTCTGCTCGTGCTCACAGCTATCAATATGCAAGAAACAAACAAGGTGCGCGCGGTTTACCATCTTGCCACTCTCATAGTTGTTTGCCTTTTACTTACTGTTTTTGTGAGCCGCTTCGGTCTACCGACCCCAGAGCTTACCAACGACCTCGGCCTCACGGGACAGCAAGGCAACGGGAGTCAAGAAGACAATCCCTTCCAGGACAGTACGAATGATCCAAAGGATAAAGCTGCGCCGGTCGCCGTCGTCGTTTTCCATGATGACTATGAACCCGTCGACGGATCATACTATTTCCGTGAATCTGCCTATTCACAATTCAACGGGCAACGTATCGACTACGCCACGCGTGCGGACATGGACACCGACCTTTTGACGGGTTTTGATCGCCCCATCGTTTGGCGTGATTCCAATACCGAACAAGGCTTAGACTACGCGACTTCTCCCCTGTCCGAGGCACCGCGAATGGCGGTGCGAACCACAATTGGCACCCTAGTCCCTCACCGCTCACCCTTTGGACTAGACACGCCAACGGCGTTTAAACGCATCCCCAATCCAAATGCAACGCGCTTCGACAATGCGTATGAAGCTATTTCGCATGTCCCCCTTTTCGAGTTTGATATTCTATTGGGACGTAAGACTGGCAATGAAGCATGGAGCGCCGACGTTGCAGCAGAATACTTAACGTTACCCGATGATGATCGCTACGCAGAGCTGGCAGCGTCGTTAACCGCGCAATTAAAACCCGAATTCGCGCAGGACGATTTTGCACGCGCATGGACCATCAAACAGTATCTCGATGAAAATGGAATCTACAGCTTAAAAAACGCGCACGCGGCAGAACCCGACCCAGCAGCCTCCTTCCTCTTCGGTGACCTCACAGGCTACTGTGTTCACTTTGCTTTCTCGGCAGTTTATTTATACCGCAGCCTCGGCATACCCGCTCGCGTCGGCGTTGGTTATTCCGTTCCGGCAAGTAACCGAGCAGGCGGATCATCCTTACTCATACAGGCTATTCATGGACACGCGTGGCCCGAGGTATATTTTGAAGATGTGGGTTGGGTCATCATCGATCCGGCGCCCCAGCAGACGCTTGTAGATATGACCACCGACCCGCAGGATAATCTGCAGCAACTCCTCGGAGATATGCTGCGCAATGAATCGTCATTTGAGCAGTTTATTGACGCGCAGCGTGAGTCGGCTTTCGATCCCATAGCATTGCTGCAGCAATTAGGCCGCTACCTCACTATCGCTGCAGCATTTATCGTAATGCTCGGTTACCTTGCAAAAATACAACGTCGGTTCGCGCCACGCTTCGGAGCGGGGAAAAATCGATCACTGACAGGCTACAGAGCAACTCTCGATCGGCTCGCCGATGTGGGTCTGAGACGAGAATTTGGCGAATCTCGAGAAGCATTTGCAGCGCGTTGCTCTTCCTACGCTCCAGGTCTTGCTAAGCTTACACACGCCCATTTAGCGGCAACATTGGGTAACACGTACTCTACATCGAATCTTAATCAATCTCGCACCAAGACCAATGACCATCCAAAGCTTAGCGCGTACGAATGGGATTCACTTGAACGATCGGTTTGCTCTGAACTAAAAACCAACTTCCCGTTATGGCGCAGACTGGTCGGCGCCCTGCATCCCTTTAGCTGGTCTACAACACGCTAGCCCGATTGGAGTTTTAAATGAGTTTAGACAACGTAACAGCGGACGATGATTCGCTCGCAATATCTGTTAGTTCCCCTTTAGATTCTTCAGATCCTCAACATGAACTGGCTGCTGCGCGCGAGACCTTAGTCAAACTCTCCGGCATCGTTAAAGAGACCGTTATAGGACGCGATGAGGTGATCGAGCTATGCATTATCGCGCTAGTTTCAGATGGCCATGTGCTACTGGAAGATTTTCCTGGCTCCGGAAAAACCACCCTTGCGAAAACTCTCGGTGAGGCGATAGTCAGCAAGAAAGTTCCACTAATGTCATCCGATAACTCAATTGCTGAACAGGATATTGCTGCTTTCCGACGCATTCAGTTTACACCCGACCTGCTGCCTTCTGATGTTACCGGCGTGCCAATTTTCGATCCGAGCAATAACAGCTTTCATTTTCGCCGCGGACCGCTGTTTGCGCACGTGGTGCTTGCTGACGAGATCAACCGCACATCACCCAAAGTGCAATCAGCGATGCTCGAAGCGATGGGGGAGAAACAGGTGTCCGTTGACAACACGACCTACCCACTTGGCGAGCTGTTTTTCGTTATCGCGACTCAAAACCCCTTAGATTTGGTTGGTACATACCCCCTGCCAACACCGCAGCTTGATCGATTTTTGTTTAAATTGACGATGGAACACATCGATCGTGACGCCGAGCTAGCTGTTTTATCAACCCACCTCGATCGACAACAGGGAAGCACACGCATTGCGACCGAGAATACAGTGACCCGAGAATCGCTCCTGAGCGCGCGTCGGATCATTGCGTCCAACGTAGTAATCAGCGACGCCATAAAAGTCGCACTGGTCGATATTTCGAGAGATTTGAGACGCGATTCACGTGTTCTCCAAGGCAATTCCACCCGCAGCATTGTGCTTATGCTGCCTGCGCTAAAAGCGGCGGCCGCACTCGATGGGCGTAATTATGTCAGTGCGGCCGACATCGAAAAACTGCTACCGCAGGTGTTCGCTCACCGCCTCGAGCTCGCACCGGGTGCCGGCGACGTCTATGCACTGCTGCGCGAAATCATGATGCCAGCGATGGAGCAGCTTGCCCGATCCACCCTTCGATAGAGCAGACGCCCTAGGCTAATGCGCGAGGATATTCGCGAGGATGATTAATAATTTTGCAGGTAAAATGCCGACGTTAACCGGTCGCTCGTTCAGACAGCGTCCTCTGCTTGATGCTACCCTTTGCCTTTTGTGCGCGTTACTTTCGCTTACTCTGAGCATCTCTGCTAAGGGACAAGACCTTACTGAGATCGAGCTGCCTACGCCGGAGATTTGCTTCGGCCTGCGAACTATTGTCGAACCTCAAGCCCTCGCTGTGTGTAGCGCGCTTGATGCTAATTTGCGTATTCGCGCACGCGAGCTCGCAGAGCAATGGTTGACCACGGCGCCGGATTCTGCAGCAGCGCATTACACCCTTGCAGAGGTATTATTATCGGTTGAAGGCAATGTCCCACGCGCACTATTTCACCTGAATCAGGCCGAAGCCAAGAGTAAAATCCGCTCGTTTGACCAGATGATAGAGGTAAGCGCCGAGGCGCCATTAGACGCAAAACCGGAGACGCCGCTGTGGCACTACCTTACCCTGAATCAACTGGCATCCGTTCATCAGCTTATCGGTAATCAGGAGGACTCTCTCCGCTACTTGGATGCATTGACGGAAGCCTACGGGGTTAACCTCGAATCCTACAAAGGCTGGCCACTAATCAAGCTCGGCCGTTTCGAAGACGCGTGGCAAAGTGCGCTGCGGGTCTTAGCCGCAGAGGACGTGGACCGATTCTCCGAAGCGCAGGCTTGGAATACCCTCTGCGCGGTAGAACTCAGCGAGCCTCAAGAAAATCTCTCGGCACCAGCCTGCGATAAAGCACTTGAACTTGACGAAGCAGCACAGAGTGACCGACCGGAATTAAGCACAGTGACGCTCACTAACGCTGCGGAAGTCGCCCTAAGCAGACTCCGTGTCGATCAAGCAGAAAATTTAATCGACAGGGCCACTCGCTATCCAAATCCGAGCAGCGTGTCCAACCCTTGGATTCAGAAGCTCTATCTGACACTCGCGCAGGGTCGATTCGACGATGCGCAGAGCGCACTAGGGCAAATGTTAATCTGGCGTAACAGACAAGATCCTCTGATTGGCGTCAGTAATCGTGCTGAACATTTCCTCGTAAGCGCGGCCTTTCTGCTCATTGCAGGCTACACGGAAGATGCGGCGCGCCTCGCCGAATCTGCCTTGAATCAGCCGGATCGTAACGGGAATTTTAGCGCAGACGATGCGCAAAAAGATGCGATCGCGGCACTGCTTACTACCCTCGCCTATCGCGCTGATTACGAACGTCAACTTGAGCATGCCGCAGCGCAAGACTGGCAACTGAGGCTTTCCTTAGTCGCCAAAGCGCAACTCACGCGACTCGCGGCCTGGCGCGCTGGCCGCCGTGCCGCATCTCTTTTCGCTAACGCCGAAATCATGCGCGATCGACTCCGCCCCTATGCGCCGCTCGATGTACACATACCAGAATGGATGGAGCCCGAGATCGCAAAACTACTGGGAGCCGGCGTTTTTGACCTGCTTATCGCCGACGCGGAAATCCGAGGTTCCTTCCGTGGCGCGGCGGGCTACAAACATGTTTTTGAAACTGAGACAGCCGCGCTGCAAGAGGAGTTCGACAGGGTCATCAGCGAGGGCATGCTTGCTCTTTCGCTGCTTCCAAGCGCCGAAGTCTTGCTACGCGCACGCGTGCACTGGCATCTAGCTCACGCGCATTGGAGTAAAGGCGATGCCCTTATGGCGCGCTCCCTGTTGAGCACCTCCCTGCGACAAGATCCAAGCCTCGCCCGTCGACTGGGCGGCAATATCCCAATAGCACTTAGCCACGATGGGAGTGAGCTCGCGCTCGCACTAGCCTCTAAGCTTGCCGCGTCACCTCGGTTCGACGCGACACCCGAGGGGCTCGCATTAGAAATCGCGGCAACCTCACTTTGCCTGCGCGACAGCGAAGGCGCGGTGCTTTCGTGCTACACTCCGAAATCCGGCGAGCTAGATCCCGCAGAAATGGCCGTCGAGTTTCAACGTCAGCTTTTCGGTATCGGAGTCGATCTGAGCAAAGCTCAACTCTCGGCGCTCATGGGCGCGAGCGTGGTGTTGAGATCACAGAGTTACGGTAGCGAAAGCGCATTACCGAATTTTTAAATAAGCAACGCTAACTGTATTGCCACAGCGGCTCGCTGCGAGAAATAAGAAGTCATGGAGAACACCCTAGCAAAGCGAGTCATCGTCCTCCTGGCGGCAACCTCTGCACTCGGACCAACGGCGATGCAAATATTGCTGCCGGCAATACCAGTGATCAAAGAAACTTTCGAGGTTAGCGCCGAGGTTGCTCAGCTAACCCTCAGCCTGTCCATGTTCGCGATTGCGATAGGCACTCTCACCTACGGACCGCTTTCGGATCAGTTCGGCCGGCGTCCCATCATGATTTTAGGCCTCTGCATTACGATTATCGGCTCGCTATTCTGCTTTTTCGCGAACACAATCGAGATGCTTATCACAGGGCGAATCATTCAGGCGTTTGGCGGCGCTGTCGGGCTCGTGCTGGCCCGCGCGATTGTGAGAGATGTCTATGGCCCGGAGCAGGCTGCACGAGTCATTGCAACGCTCGTTATGGTAATGGTCGTGATGCCAATGTTCTCACCTGCCGTGGGTGGCGAACTTATGTCTCGCTTTGGCTGGGAATCGGTATTTCTAGTCATGGCAGCTCTCAGCCTAGGAATAATGCTGGTACTGCGCGCGTCTCTCGCCGAGACCTTGGCGGAGCCGGTGCCATTTGAAGGCATCGGCGCGATGTTAGGAAACTTCGCCCATCTATTTCGCTCGCGCGCATTCAGGGGGTATGCCTTCTGCGTTAGCTTTGTGTCAGTCGTGTTTTTTGCCTTTATCTCAGCTGCACCCGAAATCATGATTACCGTACTTAAGCGTCCACCAACGGAGTACGGCTACTATTTCATTATGGTGCCACTAGGATTTATGACCGGCAATTACATTGCGCGTCATTTTGGTCGAACGCTCGGCATCAATCGTTTAATAATGCTTGGCGCGAGCACGGGCATCATTGGAATCGTCTGTGCCATTGCGCTGCAGCTGCTCGGCTTCCATCACCCGCTCGCCCTATTTATTCCTGTCGCCGTCGCTGTGCTCGGCAATGGTATTACCCTGCCCAATGCGCAAGCTGCCGCGATTAATGAATTTCCGCGATTCGCAGGCACAGCCTCTGGCCTCACCGGTTTTTTACAGATGGCTTTTTCGGCGATTGCAGCGCAGCTTGTAGCAATCATCTTTAACGGCACCGTGTATCCGCTGCTTCTCATGATGCTCGCCGCATCGGTCGCCTCATTGCTGTTTTTCTTAGTAGGGACCCGCGTGGTCACTTCGCAATAAATCGATATCTCTCTAGATTGAGTCAACCCTTCTGCGGATTTTAAAGTCTCAGCAGCTGCTCACAAAAGCCCTGCTCGTCTCGCAAACATCGAACGTCTAGAATGAGTGAGCCATCTGAGAGTCGGCCGATGATGGGCTTGGGCAATGCGCGCAATCTAGCTGCGAGTTTAGTCAATGCTGCGTCGCTCTGTCCCGGGCGCAGAGAGACAGAAATAGCGCGGCTCGGCATCAATTCTAACGGCAATGCACCACTGCCAATTTGACTTTTACAATCAATTATCTCGACCGCAAACGCATCGCCGACCGCCTCACTAACGACCGGTAGAATACGCGCTATCGATGCGTCAATCTCTTGGAGTGACCGTGTTAGATCTACTAACAGAGGCAAGCGCTGCGGAAGCGATTCTGGATCTCGATAGAGCTGTAAAACAGACAACAATCCCGCTAGCACTGTCTTGTCGACACGCAAAGCACGCTTGAGCGGATTGGCCTTGAGTCGCTTTATAAGATCAGCGCGACCCACGATGATTCCCGACTGCGGCCCACCCAAAAGTTTATCGCCGCTAAAAGTAACGAGGTCGGCACCTGCTTCGATAGTCGCCCTCACCGTGGGCTCTGGCGGAAGTCCGAAGCGCGCCATATCGACAAGACAGCCACTCCCGAGGTCAGAGACAAACGGTATACCTGCGTTGTGAGCGATGTCAGCGAGCACTGATTCGGGAACCGCACTTGTAAATCCGCGTATTTCATAATTGCTGGCATGTACTTTCATCACCAAGGCTGTTTTAGGCGTGAGCGCTGATTCGAAATCGCGCGCGTGAGTCCGATTGGTAGTACCCACTTCACGAAGTATCGCACCGGCGCTTTCCATCACATCAGGTATGCGGAAGGCACCGCCGATTTCTACGAGTTCGCCACGAGAAATCAACACCTCCCGCTCTCTAGCGAGTGTATTAAGGAGTAACACGACTGCTGCCGCGTTGTTATTCACGACCGTTGCCGCTTCGGCGCCGGTAAGCTCGCAAATAAGACCCTCCAGATGCGCGTCTCTATCGCCCCGCTTGCCCGTGTGCAAGTTATATTCGAGGTCGACTGCTTCACCGGCGGCTATGGCCATCGCTGCTATCGCCGAGTCAGGCAATCTCGATCGCCCGAGGTTAGTATGAATAACTGTACCCGTGAGATTAAAAACCGGTCGAAACAGCGGTTGGTACTCCGACTCGATTCTCAACACCGCTGCCTCGGCTACACGCTGACCTATTTCCTCCCGCGAGTGGTTTAAAAACTCACCCGCAGCACGCGCCATTTCGCGGCGGAGAATCTCGACCTCGGATCGAATGGCTAATTTTACTGGCTCACGACCATAGGCCGTGATCGCGGAATGCACCACCTGCTCTTTGAGAATACTATCGACTGGGGGAATTAGCGCGAACGCTCGTTGATCACTCATGGTTTAAATCCATCTCGGAAGTCGGCTAGGCTGCTAGCATAGCCTGCACAGCTCATGAGGTGAATGTACGGAATAGTCGCTACACGCGCAATCAAGACTTAAAGTCAGCACGGGTTTGTGAGATAAAGCAGCCTAGGTACTATGAGCAACCATAACCGACGCGCTATTGATAAAGCGAAACGGAAAGAGTAAGTCAGAAAGACAGGACAAAGAGGACAATGCAAACCAGACATCCGTTGATTATCGCCAATAACTTTCATCCGCCGACAATCGAGGCATTAGATGCAATCTACGACACGGTTCATCTTTGGACTCTCAATGAAGACCAAAAACGGGCAACATTGGCCTCGCTCGAGGGTCGCTGTATCGCTGCAGCGTCTGCCTCATGGGCGACAGACCCGCTGCTTTATACCCTCGATTCACTTGAACTCATCTCCTGTTTTGGCGTTGGCGTCGATGGTATCGATTTTGCTGCAACCAAGCGCTGCAACATCAAGGTAACGAATACACCGAGCGTCCTTGACGATGCCGTGGCTGATATTGCGATAGGACTCATCATCGCCTGTGCGCGAAGATTTGTCGCTGCGGATGCCTTCGTGCGCGAAGGAAAGTGGGCAAAGGGCCCTCTCCCCCTCGGAAAGAGTCTCGCAGGTAAAACACTGGGAATTGCAGGCCTTGGGCGTATTGGGCAGGAAGTCGCCGACAGAGCGAAAGGATTCAAACTCAACATTGCGTACCATAACCGCAAGCCGAAAGACTGCGACTATGCGTATTTTCAAACGCTTAATGAACTCGCTCACGCGAGTGACATTGTCGTAAACGTCCTGCCGGGAGGACCTGCAACATTCAAATTATTCGATGCGTCATTTTTCGAGAGTCTCGGCGCTGAGGGCATATTTATCAATGTTGGCCGGGGCCAAAGTGTCGACGAGGCCGCGCTCGTTACTGCATTGCAAGACAAGAGGATTGCCGCTGCGGGACTCGATGTTTACGCCCAAGAACCGTCTGTTCCCGCTGAACTGGTCGCAATGGATAATGTCGTACTCCTGCCACACATTGGCAGCGCGACGGGTGAAACAAGAGCCGCGATGGGCAATCTTGTTAAGGCGAATTTAGCCTCGTATTTTGAAGACCGAACGCTGGTCAGTGAATTTTTCGCAGACTAAGGAGCTAGACCGAACGGATCACTCTGTTATGTAGAAATAGACGTACCGCGCCTCCGTGTCATAACACATATCTTCCTCTCCAGTAAAAACACGCGGATCGGTCAGGTCGATCTCCACGAATAGGTCTTTATAGGAGGAGCTTAATGAGTTGTAGACTACCTCCTGAACAATAAGCAGATGAAAATACTCGATACCCATTTTTGCCGCATGCTTGCTGAATAGGTCCCATAGTTCTGGCCGTTTACGTAATTCCTCATATTTGGCCGCCTGAACAATCGCCTCACCATATAAATCATAAGACCGAATACCGGCGCTCTGAAACGTCCCCTGTATCGAATTATAGGCGAGCCCGATTGCTGCTTTAATTGGTCGTAAATAGTTGAATTTCTCGACCTCCTTATTAAAGGCATCGAGCATGGTCAGGGCAGTTGAAACCGCGCTATCGGCAAGCGATCTAGCCTCAGTCGGGAGAAAAGGGTATCCCACAGTGCTGATAAATCCATCTCCGGTTTCTTTCAATCGAAACGCACGCGATCGCAATGGATTATGTTCATAACCACGCATGCAGATTTCTAAGAATGATTCGAATACCTTCAGAAAAAACTCCTGCGTTTTCTCGTGCTTTATTTCAGCAGAACGCTGAACATCAAATACGCTCACGATTGCCTTGCCTTCCTTCAGCGGCATTGTCGCCTCTAGCTCCTCTCCATTCTTTATCATCTCAAGTTGATGCGAGTAGACTAATTTGGAGAGCTGTTTAACTAAGTGTTGTCGCGTGCTTGCATCCGTAGATCGTGAGTAGAACCGCGCTCTGACGCCGTCATAGAAAATCCAGCTGACAACCGAACCCGACAGAAACCCCTGTAATAGCTGAAGAACACTGGCAGCGAAAAACTCTTTGTCGACCGCAAAGATCAGCGCCGAAAAGAACACCGTTAAGAGAAGGTTTCTAACAATAGTGAATTGATAGGTCGCATGATAGGAAAGCGCAATGACAATCAATAGGATGAAGTTCACTTGGCCTGCCAAGCGGTTACTCAAGACCGCCCTTTCGACTTGCGTATCCACGTTGGTGAATAAGAGGTAGCAAATAAATGCAAAGCTCAGTAATGAAGTGATGCTTACAGTATCTACGATTACAGGACTAAATTTTTCGATACCCGAGTAGAAATTAATTACTAATGGGAACAGGCCTACGATAATAACGGGCAGTGCATAGGCAAAAAGAGTGAGCGGGGCATCCGGATTATTGGTCTGAATCGCATAACGGTAAGTTGCGACTGAGGTGATCAGAATAAGCACTAAAAACACCCTACCTACCCAGCCACGAATAAGCTGTGAAGCCTCATCGCATAGTTCATAGCCGAACTCCTGTAGATGGTCTCGGCAATACGCAGAGTACTTTTGGCGCTCCCCTTTTAACTCTGGCACAACCATCTCATCATATCTCTCAGAATTAATATCGCCTGCACCGCCGCCCTTTTGGAGCCGTCACTTTGTCCAATTCAGATAGAGAGAGGGAACTAGATCACAGTTTAGCCACGGAGAGCTGCGGTAATCGTATAAAGACCCGACTAAAGCCTTGAATGATTCAATTACGGACTACTTCCCCGTTCGTATACGCAGCCATTCGCATCTAACGCATAACTCTTTCAACCAGACAGCCAAGGGTTTGAGATGAACGACTTTATTGCGCGACCCATAGTCGAAAACCTCCTTTTCGCTTTGTTTGTCCTCATTGTTTGTTCATTGGTCCTAGCTAGGTTCACAGTGTTTAAGACGACCAACAGACGAAGCCTAGTCGGAAGTTTTTTTTATGACCCAATTGTTGCCATCCATATTGGATTCACGGCTTACAGTTATTTTACAAGCAGCTACAACGATTCTATTCCGCTGATTATGCCTTTCATTTTCTATTTAGGTGGCGGCTCACTTTTTTTCTGGGCGATAAAAACCACCCGGGAGTTAAGTTTCGCTCTTAGCAACATCCCGGAAAAATTAGTAAGCCGCGGCGCATTTTTAGTGGTTCGTCATCCTTACTATACCTCTTACATTCTTACATGGACGGCCTCTTGTTTGGCTTATTCCTCCTCGGTGATCTGGGCTACGCAAATTTACCTAGCAGCTTTCTATGTTTACTCGGCGAGAGAAGAAGAAAAGAAACTATTACAAGGCAAGTACGCAGCTGACTATCAAATTTATCAACACACAGTAGGCATGTTCCTACCGAGGATGACACTATGGCTAAGTTAAACTTTAGGAAAATTTCTGAGCCCTACGAAATAGAAAATTTCTTTACCCTGGCAACTCATCATAGTGGCGTTCGCCTGCCCTCTGCCTATGCCGAGCGTGCGACTATCTACGGCGCCTTTATTGGTGATCACTTGGCGGGTGGCTACATGTTGGTCACAAAGCCCGACTATCGGACTCTGATGTTCGTCCCGGATCACTGCAAACGGGAGCATGCGTTTTTCGGCAATAGCGCCTATGAAATGATGGAAATCAATGCGCTCTGGCTTGGAACACGGATCAAGACACCACAGATGCAGCTCCGCTTTTGGACAAATCTCATCCTTACTGTTTTTTTCTGTAGAAAAAAATACCTTCTATTGCTCAGCAACACGAAAAACAAGACGATCCTCAGGCTAGTGCAGATGGCTAATCCGACGATTCTATACGAAGGTCCGCCACAGCTTGCCGGCGGCCAATCTACGCATCAGAGTATTCGGGTTGGCTACACTACGCGCTGGAGCATACTCCTTCATTTTCCGCGCTACCTGAAGGAAATCGCTGATCGAAAAAGACGTTTCAAGGAAACGCGACGAGCACAAATAGCGCATCAATTGGCGCGGGACGTGCCCGCCCAATAGTTTTCTTGATCGGTGCATTGATCACGCCACGCGGCCATCTGCCGTGGCGTGACAATTTGCAACGCGCTAAGCGCTAGATTTTGCATGGCCATTGATTTATTCTCCTCCCTTTCGGATACGGCGTGCTCGTATTCGCGACCTAAGAAAACAACCCGCTAGCAGATTCCACCTCCAACGTATCGATTTCCGGACCGAGCAAGAGTACTTGCTGCGGTAGTGCAGCGCTTTCGATTGGTGGAGCTCTTGTGAAAGCGGGCGAGTAGCTTATTTGAGGGTAACCAAGAGTCATGAGCAAGAACACTAAGGCCGTAGTAAAAAAACAAGCAAAAACAAAAGCCTCGACAAAAAATACAACCGCCAACAACCGCGTCGCAGCTAACTACGTCTATGCCTTTGGCAAGAAAACTGACGGCAATGCAACCATGCGCGACCTACTCGGCGGCAAAGGCGCTAACCTCGCAGAGATGGCGTCTATTGGCCTTCCAGTCCCTCCCGGCTTCACGATAAGCACCGAAGTGTGCGGCTACTACTACGATAACGGCAGGACCTACCCTGCGTCGCTCTCCAAATCCGTCCTAAAGGCGATCAAACAGATCGAAAGCCAGCTCGGCAAAAGCTTCGGCGGGCGCAGTAATCCATTACTCGTGTCGGTTCGCTCCGGCGCACGCGATTCTATGCCGGGGATGATGGACACAATCCTCAATCTCGGTCTCAACGACGTGACGGTCGAAGGTCTCGCCGAGATCTCAGGAAACCCTCGTTTCGCTTGGGATTGCTACAGAAGATTCATACAAATGTATGGCGACGTCGTCATGGGTGTGCAAGCACGCTCAGAGGAAGAAGAAGACCCCTTCCACGAGATTCTCGAAAAAATGAAGCGCAAGCTTAAAATCGAGACAGACAGTGACCTGAGCACAGAAAATCTGAAAACACTCGTCGACCAATATAAGGCGCTAATTCGCAAGCGCACCCGTTCAGCTTTCCCGCAGGATGTGTTTGAGCAGCTGTGGGGCGCAACCAGCGCTGTGTTTAGCTCATGGCGCAACGAGCGCGCTATTCTCTACCGCCAACAGTATGCGATCCCCGCTGAATGGGGCACCGCAGTTAATATCCAGGCTATGGTATTCGGTAATGCCGGAGACGATAGCGCAACGGGTGTGGCATTTACTCGCGACCCCGCAAACGGCGAAAAAGTCTTCTACGGCGAATACCTTATCAACGCGCAGGGAGAAGACGTGGTTGCGGGAGTCCGAACCCCTAATGCAATTGCTCAGCTCGCAAACGAATTGCCTCAGAGCTACCGTGATCTTGAGAAAGTGCGTAACAAATTAGAGAAGCACTTTAAAGATATGCAGGACTTCGAGTTCACAATAGAGCGAGGCCGCCTGTTTATCCTGCAGACACGAAACGGGAAGCGCACCGGCCTCGCGGCCGTTCGCATCGCCGTTGAGATGCAGCGCGAGCGACTTATGAATCAAGAAACCGCGCTGTTGAAAATTCCTGCAGAATCTATCGATTCTCTGCTCGTTCCTGTTTTCGACCCTAAAGCGCTTAAAGCTGCGCCAGTCATCGGCAAGGGCCTGCCCGCGGGCCCAGGCGCCGCAACCGGTCGCATTGCCTTTACCGCTGCGACCGCGGAAGCTGAGACACGCAAGGGCAATAAGGTTGTTCTTTGCCGCAATGAAACCTCACCCGACGACCTCAAGGGAATGTTGCATTCGCAAGGAATTTTGACGTCACGCGGCGGTGTCTCGTCACACGCAGCACTTGTCGCCCGACAGCTCGGCAAAGTCTGTATTTGTGGAGCCAGCGAGATCGTCATTAACTACGAGAAGAAGACTCTTACCGCAGGGAAAGTGGTCCTTAAAGAAGGTGATTACATCTCGATCGATGGCAGTACCGGCCTAATCTACAAGGGCATGATCGAAAGCGCTGACTCTGAGGTTAAGCGCGTGCTCGAGGGTAGTCTCAAGGCCAACAAGAGCTATACCTATGAGCTATTTCAAACGGTAATGAGCTGGGCCGACAAATACCGCACATTAAACGTTCGCACCAATGCCGACACGCCAGCGATGGCTAAACAAGCGGTAGCATTCGGCGCTGAAGGTATCGGCCTTTGCCGAACAGAACATATGTTCTTCGACGGCGAGCGCATCGACATTATGCGCCAAATGATTCTCGCCGCAGACGAAGTGCAGCGCCGTTCAGCACTCAAAAAGCTACTTCCCTTCCAAAAGAAAGACTTCGTGGGGCTATTCAAGGCAATGGAAGGTCGCCCAGTAACTATTCGTCTTCTCGATCCGCCTTTACATGAATTTCTCCCACACGACGACGTCGTCCGTCGCCAGCTTGCAGAGAAACTCGGCGTGCCTTTTGATTTCGTGATCGATCGCATCAAAGCCCTTCACGAAGAAAACCCCATGCTCGGTTGCCGCGGCTGCCGACTTGGCATCATCTACCCGGAGATTACCGAAATGCAGGCCCGCGCGCTGTTCGAGGCTGCGGCTCAAGTGAGCAAAGGTAAAAAAGCGATCAAGATCAATGCCGAGATTATGATTCCTCTCGTCGGTTTCCGCGCCGAGCTCGCAGACCAACTCAAAATTGTGCACCGGGTCGCTGCAGAGGTCATGAAAAAGCACAAGGTCAAGATCGACTACCTAGTAGGCACTATGATCGAGGTGCCGCGCGCTGCAATCACCGCCGATGAAATCGCACACGAAGCAGATTTCTTCAGCTTTGGCACCAACGATCTGACGCAGACCACCCTGGGTCTCAGCCGCGATGATATGGGTCTGTTTTACGACCAATACCAAAGCAAAGAAATTTATAACCAAAATCCGTTTGCTAGCCTTGATCAAACCGGCGTAGGTAAACTAGTCGACCTCGCAGTTGAGCGCGGCCGACAGACTAAGCCAAATATTAAGCTTGGTATTTGTGGCGAACACGCAGGCGACCCGATGTCTATAGACTTCTGCCACCGCGCGGGTCTCAACTACGTTAGTTGTTCTCCCCCCCGAGTGCCTATTGCCCGACTAGCCGCAGCTCAGGCGAGGCTGCGGAACAAATAGCAGACTGTTTTACCGTTTGCAACGTGAGTTGATCGACCATAGAAAACCCGCGGTTGCCTTAAGCGATCGCGGTTTTTTTTCGCCGCCAAGCGGTCGAGATCATCACAGTCTGCAAAGCATTCGGCTGAGAGCGCGAATGCACGAAGTATTTGTGCAATGCAGCAGTTTCGGGTACTTTCGGGTCAATAAGACTCTATTCGAAGGAGCCCACTCAATGTCCATTCGCAAAACCCGCACTACTGCTTTTCGCCCGGTCTTAGAAACGCTGACCCACACTCTCGCTATCCGTCACGCTCTCCTAGTTGCATTTGTGGCCTGCACCTCATTGTCCACGGCAGCGGCGCAAGACTACACTGCACCAAGAACCGAGTGGGGACAGCCGGACTTACAGGGCGTGTGGAATTTCTCCTCTGACCGACCGATGATTAGGCCTAGCCAATTTGGCGAACGCGAGTTTCTCTCGGAAGCAGAGATTACTCGTATCGAAGCACTTGCCGCAGCCCGTGATGCCAACTCAGATGGCGCCCTGCCCATAGCCGGGGTGGACGAGTCTTACAACGATTTCTGGATTGAGAATGCCGGTATTGGCGGCTTAAAACGCACATCGCACATAGTCTATCCTAGAGACGGCCAACTCCCTCCTTTCGCCGACACAGCTATCAACCAAAAAGGCAATTACGGCGGTGAAGATACCGGCGAATCGCGCCCGGCACGGATTCTTGCAGGTGGCATCGGCACCGATGGGCCTGAAGATCGGGGGCTTTCCGAGCGTTGCATAGTAGGGTTTAACTCTGGCCCTCCGTTTATCCCTAGCCTTTACAATAACAATGTGCAGATTTTCCAAAGCAGAGATCACGCGGTGCTCTTAACCGAGATGATCCACGATGCCCGGATCGTGCCGCTCGCCAACTCGGCGGCCGAGCACCATGCACTGCATGAGGACATTCGCCTTTGGACCGGCGACTCTCGCGGCTACTGGGATGGCGACACGCTTGTAGTGATCACAAAAAACTTTAACGACCTCACTACGAGCTTCAATGCACATGGCACTGCGTTCGACAAGATACTGACAGAGCGTTTCACACGCACGGCCGCCGACACCGTTGATTATGAATTCACAGTCGACGACCCAACAACTTTCACGGACAAGATTGTCGCGATTGTCGAGATGACAAAGGTAGCCGGTCAGCTCTATGAATACGCCTGCCACGAAGGCAACTACGGCATGGTTAATATTCTGCGCGGTGCGCGCGCACAGGAGGCGCGCGAGGCTCAGGAGGCTGACTAAAACACAGAGCACCAATCCACGTTAGCCAGACTCTCATTAACTCTCACCAAATACCCTAAAGAAGGATCGAGACTATGAGCAGCAGTCTTCTTGCCCTACTCGCGTTCACGCCGATACTCGTCGTCGGGGTTCTGCTCGTCGTCCTTCGCTGGCCTGCCAGCCGCGCCATGCCAGTCGCCTACTTGATCGTTGCCGGACTCGCCATTGGCGTTTGGCGGGTGCCAGGGACACAGGTGCTCGCTGCGAGTATTAACGGCCTTATCATTGCCGCCACACTTATCTACATCATTTTTGGTGCCATTCTGCTGCTAAACACCCTGCAGCGCAGCGGTGCAATGCGTGCTATTCGCGCAGGATTCTCAGATATCACTCCCGATAGGCGCATTCAGGTAATTATTATCGCCTGGCTGTTCGGCTCGTTTATCGAAGGTTCGGCCGGCTTCGGCACGCCGGCCGCTGTAGCGGTGCCGCTTATGGTGGGCTTGGGTTTTCCCGCGATGGCAGCCGTCGTCGCTGGCATGATAATTCAGAGTACGCCGGTGTCGTTTGGGGCCATGGGCACACCTATTCTAGTTGGTCTCGGTACGGGGCTCTCGGCAGACCCCGATATGGCTGAGTTCGCAACCAGCCTAGGTTTCGAGCGCTGGGATCTCTTTCTTGCCAATATCGCTGCGCGCGTCGCTTTAATCCATGCCATCGCGGGCACGTTCATCCCTCTTTTAGTTGTTGCGACGATGACCCGCTTCTTCGGAATAAAACGAAGCTTCGCCGAAGGGCTCGAGGTTTGGCGATTTGCACTTTTTGCTGCGTTCTCTATGACGATACCCTATCTTTTAGTTGCTACCCTTCTCGGCCCCGAATTCCCTTCGATGTTCGGCGGTCTCATCGGTCTCGCCATCGTAATTCCGGCAGCGAAGCGCGGATTTCTTATGCCAGCCAAAGGGCGGGAATGGCGCTTTCCGGAGCGTGCAGCTTGGGAGCCCGACTGGAGCAGCACGCTCACCGTACCTGCCGAAAGAGATGACGACGACCAAACGTCAATGATGAGCCTTTTGCGCGCTTGGTCTCCCTATTTTGTCATTGCGGTGCTGTTAGTAATTACTCGCCTGCGGATTCTCGATCTCGAGTCAGCGCTGCGTAGCGCGCATCCACTCATCACGTGGGCATGGCCACAGATTTTTGGCAGCTCGATCTCTGCGTCCTTTCAGCCGTTATGGTCGCCTGGAAGCATTTTTATTCTCGCTTCGGTCATCACGATAGGACTTCATAGACTTCCCCTTGCGCAATTTTCACGCGGTGTAGGTGACTCACTTAGAACTCTCGCACCAGCGTCTATGGCGCTTATCTTCACCGTGCCCATGGTTCAGGTTTTCATTAATTCCAGCGACGGCGCAGCTGGCTTTGAGCAAATGCCGCTTGCGCTCGCAGAAGGCGTGGCAGTGCTAACTGGGGCAGCATGGCCTCTATTTTCACCCTTTATTGGCGGCCTCGGTGCATTCGTTGCCGGCAGTAATACCGTGAGCAATATGATGTTCTCTCTTTTCCAATTTGGGGTTGGTGAACGTATCGGCTACGACCCACTCTGGATTGTCGCCCTGCAAGCGGTAGGTGGCGCCGCAGGCAATATCATCTGTGTACACAATGTGGTTGCAGCCTCGGCCGTGGTGGGGCTTGTTGGCAAGGAAGGCGCGGTTATACGCAAGACTCTGCTCGCGTTTGTTTACTACGCCCTTTTTACCGGTGCCATCGGCTTAGGAATTGTGAACCTTGCTAACGGCTTTTTGAACACCGGCTTCTTTCTTGCCGCCGCAATAGCCGCATGTTTTGTCTTCGCCATCGCACGCGCGCGACCTGCAGCACTGCCTTAGACTCGGCAAGGACACAGCAGTAACTACAATGAACGCAGTCAACTCACCTCGTCAGTTTCTTGTTATTGCCACCGCAGGCCATGTCGATCATGGCAAAACGTCGCTGGTAAAACAGCTTACCGGAACAGACACTGATACTCTCGCCGAAGAGAAAGCACGCGGATTAACGATAAATGCGGGCTTTGCCTATCGTCATTCCGATGACGAAACCCAAAGCGCAACAACACTCGGCTTCGTCGATGTGCCCGGACACAGCGATTTCATCAACAACATGTTGGCTGGGGTTAGCGCGGTGAACGCTGCGCTGCTCGTCGTTGCTGCAGACGACGGCATCATGCCGCAGACGCGCGAGCATTTAGCTATATTGGATTTGCTAGGGATTAACAAGGGCGCGGTCGCCCTGACGAAAATTGATCAGTGCACGCAAGAGCGACTCCTTGAGGTTGAAAGCGAGATTAGCGCCCTCCTCGCACGCACACGCCTGAGTAGTGCTCCCCTCTTCAGAATTAACAATGTCAGTGGTGCTGGGGTTGCCGAACTCGCGACGCATCTAAACACACTGGCGTTGCAGCAGAAAGCAAATAACTCTAGTCGAGAGCAGCATCCCCGCTTTTCCATCGACCGCTGTTTCACAGCGAAAGGTATCGGCACCATTGTGACGGGAACTCTAGCGGCTGGCACTATCAATCAGGGCGAACAACTAGTTCATTGCGGCACTGGAGAGTCGGTGCGAATACGCGGCATACGTATTGACCAATCCGAATGCCAATCACTCCATGCAGGCCAGCGCGCGGCACTAAGCATTAGCCTAGGTCTCGATGAAATCAAACGCGGAGATTTTCTCGGTGTCGCTCAACGCCGCGTCATGCGATTTGATACACATCTTAAACTTATCGATCCGACAACTTCGCTAAAGTCTGGTGTCGACTACCATCTTCACATTGGCGCTGCGCATCGCCTCGCACGCCTGCGCAAACTCGATGAAACTACGGGCCTCTATCAATTCAGCCTGGATGAGCCTATCACCTGCCACTGGGGGGACCGCTTTATCCTCCGAGACCCTGCTGCCAAGAGATCGCTGGGTGGAGGCACAGTCATCGATACGGAGCTGCCAAAGCGGGGCAGAGCCAGTTTAGAGAGACTCGCTCTATTGAGGGCGTATCGGGGCGAAACCGACGCTGCGATCGTTTCCGCTCTTGCTGTTGCACCATTTGGCATCGACCTCGAACAATTTGCACTCGCCCGCAATCTGACTTTTGCTTTCATAGAGACTCACCTTGAACGCGTAAGACAACAATCGCCTGCGCCTCTTGAAGTGTTTATCGAGGACAGACGCCTACCGCGCTTAGTCGGTGCGTCTGCCGCTGCGACATTGACAAACCGCCTCACAGATTTGTTAGGGCATTTCCATGATGAGAAGCCTAGCGAAGCAGGCTTACTCGAATCGGCGATCGCGCGTGCCTTGCGGCCAAGCATTCCTAGTCCGGTGCTCAAAGGATTCATAACAGCATTGGCCGCGAAAGGCGTTCTGCGCCGCGAAGGAAGCCATATTGCGCTCGCCACACATCACGCTGAAGTCAGCAGAGAGCGTCAGGAGTTCGACGCGAAGATTGCTCCCCTGCTCGAGCATGGAGACCTAACGCCGCCACGAACCAGAGAGATCGTCGACGCGACGGGAATACCCTTGAGAGCGGTCGAGCGGATTTTGCAACATTGCGCGCGCGCTGGCATCGTAGTGAAGGTCGCCGACAATAGATTTTACCCGCCTGCTACCCTCGCTAAACTCGCAGAGACTGCGAATCAACTCATGGCTGCGAGTAACGGCGCTGGATTTAGCGTTATTGAGTTTAGAGACAAGACGGGGATGGGCCGCAATCTATGTATCGAGGTGCTTGAACATTTCGACGGTTGCGGTTACACCCTAAGGAAGGAAAACGTCCGCGTAATCCGAAAGTCCTGGTCGGAGGTGGCCGCTTAGCAGCCACCGACCAACTCCGTAGACCGAATTGAAAGCCTTACCGACTCGATGATTTACAACCGCCAAAACTACGACGCTTTAGGGTGCAAGACTACCGTCATCTTAGAGTAACCCTTCACGAAGCTAGAGTAGATTCGCTCGGGCTCTCCGACCACTTCGATGTTTTCGAAACGATCCATGATCTCTTCCCAGACAATACGCAACTGCATTTCTGCGAGACGATTGCCCATGCAACGGTGCAGCCCGAACCCGAATGAAAGGTGCTGCCGCGCATTAGGGCGGTCTATGATCAGACGTTCCGGGTTCTCGATGACTTCGTCATCTTGATTACCCGACGCATACCACATGATGACTTTGTCACCCTTTTTGATTTTCTGCCCGTTCAGCTCGGTATCAACTTTCGCTGTGCGCCGCATGTACGCGAGCGGGGTTTGCCAGCGAATAATTTCCGATACCATGTTAGGAATCAATGAGTGGTCGGCGCGAAGCTTGTCATACTCTTCGGGGAACTGATTAAGTGCAAGCACACCGCCGGTAATTGAATTACGCGTGGTGTCATTGCCTCCAACGATCAGCAGCAGAATATTGCCGAGATACTCCATGGGCGGCATATTCTTAGTGGCCTCGCCATGCGAGAGCATCGAAATAAGATCGTTACCTGGCTCCGCATTGACGCGCTCGTTCCAGAGGCGCGTAAACGTCGCGAGGCAGTCTTGCATCGCCTCCCAGCGCTCCTCATGACTATTAACGATGCCGCCACCAGGAATCGCGGTTGCGACATCTGACCAGAAAGTCAGCTTGTGACGGTCCTCGAAGGGAAAGTCAAAAAGCGTCGCTAGCATCTGTGTAGTCAGTTCAATTGAGACTCGTTCCACCCAATCGAATTCTTCGCCAATAGGCAAATCATCAAGAATCGCTGCAGCACGGCTGCGAATCAATCCTTCGAGATTTTTGAGGTTTGACGGCGCCACAACGCCCTGCACCACTCGTCGTTGCTCATCATGCTTGGGTGGATCCATCGAAATAAACGAGGGAACTGTAAACTCTTCAAACGCATCGACAATGCCAATCGTAGGCTCGGATGAGTAGATATGAGGTGACGTATCGACTTCCATAATGTCTTTGTATTTCATCACGGACCAGTAAGGACCGGTCGCCGATTTCGCACAATAGTGCACGGGAGCTTCCTCGCGCAAACGCTTGAGAAAAGGCAGAAATTCGTTTTCTTTCCAGATGCCAGGATGGGCAAGATCTATTTGCTCTAGGGGCATTGCATAGGGATCTCTGCCCACCATGCTCCACTTGCTTTCTGGACGGCGGTCCAACTGAGGGGATGCTGGGGTATCGCTCATAATAATTTCTCTAAACTCTCTTCGAACTCTTACTTGAAACGCTAATTTAAAACTGAAATTCCGGCGTGGTAACCATCAGCCCATCGAGTTCCTCGCTAAGGGTAATCTGGCAGCAAAGGCGCGAGTTTCCTCGACGATCGCTGCTAAGGCCTAGCATGGCATCTTCGTTGGCGTCCATTGCTGTCAACTTGCCGACCCATGCCTCGTCGACGTAGACATGGCAGGTCGCACACGAACAGGACCCGCCGCAGTCTGCATCAATTCCGGGCACACCATTGGAGACCGCAGCCTGCATAACCGAGATACCAGCGGCAGCCTCAACTGATCGCTCGTTTCCTGTATGGTCTTTGAATAAAATCTTTACCATCTAAAACAGTTCCTACTATTAAAATATTACTAAGTTGACCACTTTTGTTCTTAACGTTCCCTATGCGTGATAGGCCGTCTATCGACGCCGGCTCCGCGGCCTATGGCTAATCACGATTAGGTAGCAAGACAGCAAGGGAATTTACCTTACCAAGATTCATAAGCTTAAAGAAACATTACGTGCTGCATTTGAAAAAAGTTCGTCGTTTTCGAAAAAACAGTTACTCTTACTTACGCGTTTCACACCCCCAATTAAGAAACTAGGCAGTCAGCACATGATTCAGAGCACCCAGTATCCAAAACGCTATATGCCCGTGCTGATTAGTGCCTGTCTACTCCTGATGCTTTCCTTTGGCCTGCGCTCGGGTTTTGGTCTCTTTCTTCAACCCATGAGCGAGGCAAATGGCTGGGGACGCGATGTCCTAGCGCTGGCACTCGCGATTCAGAATTTATCGTGGGGTTTAAGTGCGGTCATTGCAGGAGGCTTCGTTAACCGTTTCGGCACCACCAAGGTCTTGCTTGGCGGTATTGCCCTCTATGGACTAGGCACACTGGGGATGGCAAGCAGCACCACCGCGCTGAGCGCTAGTCTAACGGCCGGTGTTATTGTAGGCGCAGGCATTGCCGGCACCTCCTTTGGTATTGTTTTGCCCGCAATCGCTCGCGCTGTTCCTGCTGAGAAACAAGGTTGGGCATTAGGCATAGGCACGGCTGCTGGCAGCGTGGGACAGTTTTTGATCGTGCCAGCGGCGCAGGTATTCATCGATTGGCTGGGGTGGCTAGGCGCGCTTCAGTTGATGAGCTTGCTCGGCTTTGGCATGGCAGTGTTTGTCATCCCCCTCGCCCGCTATGGGAACGAAGCCAGCGAAAGCCCGGCAGACTCTCCCGCGATAAGCCTCTGGCAGCTTACGCGCAAGGCCTTGGCGGTTCGTTCCTATGTTCTATTACTGATCGGATTCTACGTGTGTGGCTACCATCTCGCCTTCATCACAGTTCACATGCCTGGCTATGTCGTAGACCTTGGCTTTAGCCCGCAGGTCGGTGCTTGGAGTATCGGCACTATAGGCTTATGCAATATTTTTGGCGCTTATTATTCGGGGGTAGCAAGTGGCAAGCGACCCAAACACAGAATGCTTTCAGCAATTTATCTTACACGTGCACTCGCGATTCTCCTTTTCCTGTTGCTGCCGCCTTCGCTATTCAGTGTCTTGGGCTTCAGTGCCGCGATGGGCTTTTTATGGCTTTCCACAATCCCACCAACTTCCGGGTTGGTCGCGCAGTTTTTCGGCGTAAAAAACATGCCGTACCTCTACGGACTCGTGTTTCTGAGCCACCAGTTGGGCAGCTTTAGCGGGGTCTGGTTGGGTGGCTATCTCTATGAGACCACTGGTCACTACGATGGCATCTGGCTTTCAGGCGTTGCGCTCGGGCTTCTCGCGGCTCTATTGCATTGGCCCATTAAAGAGCAGAGCTATGAGACCAATTTACGCACCGTCTCCGTCACGTCGTAAGTGGAGAACTCATTTTTCTCACGGCCCACGAACGCTCTTGCGGTAGCTCGGCTCACAACGGCCTAGTTGTCGACTTCGGAATCGAGCAACCCTTCGATTAACGATCCCATCGCAATGCGATCTGGTCTCAGCCTTTGGACGTTTTTTAACGTGAACCCTAAAAAAACAGAGACACCATGCCCGAAGGCCCCGAAATACGCCGCGCAGCAGATAAAATAGCGAAAGTACTTGAAGGCGAGACTATCGATCGCGTTGAATTCTCCTTTGCGCATCTCAAGCGCTTCGAAAGTGATTTGCAGTCGAGGGAGGTGATCGGCCTCGAAACTCGCGGCAAAGCGCTCCTAACTCATTTTGATAACGGCCTGAGCATCTACTCACACAATCAGCTCTATGGACGTTGGTATATCGTAAAGCAAGGCAACCCCCCTTCAACGAATCGCTCTCTCAGGCTTGCGCTTCACACAGCTACGCACAGCGCACTGCTCTACTCTGCCTCGGAAATTGACGTATTAGATGCCGATGGCATTGCCCAGCATCCCTTCCTCGCCAAAATAGGCCCAGACATTCTGTCTCCTACGCTTACATGGCGAGAAATCGCGACACGGCTTACCTCCGCTAGGTTTAGGAAACGCTCTGTCGGTATACTCTATTTAGATCAAGCATTTCTTGCAGGGGTCGGGAACTACCTGCGCTCGGAGATTCTTTTTGCTGCCAACATAAATCCGCGAGCACGTCCCTGCGATCTTGAAACGAAGCAAATAAACAATCTAGCCCGAAGCACGCTCAAGATTAGCCAGCAAGCTTATTCTACTGGTGGTATTACCAACGCGCCTTCACTAGTCGAAAAACTCAAACGGCAGGGACTTCGACGCGGGCAATATCGCCACACTGTTTTCGCGCGCGAAAATCAAGCCTGCTACACCTGCGGAGAAACCATTCTTAAAGAGGCGATTTCGTCGCGCCGGCTTTACTGGTGTCCGCTTTGTCAGTATTAACCACGAGACTGGGTACAGGGTTCGAACATCATGAACGACATTGTCGCTGACAGACTTGATAGCCACGAAATACCCGTTTGGTTACTCAGGGAATTACGCTCTGATCAAGCTGGTGAGACTGGCGCGGTCGCGATCTACGAGGGCATTCTCTGGGTTAGCAGGGACACTAAGATCAGGCGGTTTGCTGAAGATCATCTGCGCACAGAGCAAAGCCATCTTACTAAGATAAACTCAGTGCTACCGGCAAAGTCGCGAAGCCGTCTGCTGCCTCTCTGGCGAGCAGCAGGCTTCGTCACTGGCGCACTCCCGAGCTTGTTCGGCGCGCGCGCTATTTACGCCACTATCGCCGCTGTCGAAACGTTTGTTGATGAGCACTATCTGCAGCAGATCGAACGTCTAGACCGAGAACAGCTTTTACCCACTGTGAGAGAACTACTCGCTGATTGCCGAGAGGACGAGATTCATCACAAACAAGAAGCCGAGCAGGCAATGGGTGCCGGACCTCAACTTGTTCTTCGAACATGGTGCAGAATCGTAGATTTCGGCTCACGCATCGCGGTCGCCATAGAACGGCGATAGGCGGAAATTGCTGCCCTCTACGGCCCCGCTGTAAACTTCACATCCCACGGTATTCATGGAATCATCAGGGTTTTCCTTCATTCGAATGGAGACCCGCTAATGACTCACGCACAGAAATTTCGTTGCACGCGGGGAATAGCCGCGCCGCTTTTTACACTGCTACTCATGTTTGTCGCTCTGCCCTCCTTCGGCGCGGCTGCAGGTTTTACCCTCACCGCACTCGACCGCTATGTGCAGACACCCGATGACAATTACCGCTACGAAGTCATCGATGTCGTCTCTGGTGAGTTTAAGGGAGAAGCGTATAAGACCTACATAATCGAAATGATCAGCCAGCAATGGCTTACTGAGGCCGAGGTGAATCTGCCTTTATGGGTGCATGAACTGGTGATTACCGTGCCCGCAGAAGTCACTAGCGACATCGGCTTTCTTTATTTAACTGGTGGCAACAACGAGGGTAATCGCCGCGGTGCGGCGCCCGAAAGCGATATCAAGCGCGCACTGCAAACGGGCACAGTCGTCTCGACACTGTATGGCGTGCCGAGCCAGCCTCTCGTGTTTGCCGACGACGATGGGCGCAGGCGTAGCGAAGACGGCATTATCGCCTACACCTGGGACAAGTATCTGCGCACCGGCGATGAGAAGTGGCCCCTGCGCCTCCCTATGACCAAGGCCGCCGTCCGCGCGATGGACACCATTACCGACCTGATGCAAAGTCAGGCGAGCCCGACAGCAACAGTCGACAAGTTTGTCGTGGCCGGCGGTTCCAAGCGTGGTTGGACGACATGGACTGCCGCCGCAGTCGACTCACGTGTCATCGCGATCATGCCGATCGTTATCGACGTGCTCAATCTTGAAGAGAGCTTCAAACATCATTTCAGTGTCTATGGCGCTTACTCCCTCGCGGTGAGCGACTATGTGCTTAACGGTAACATCGCCTGGATGGGCACGCCTGAATTCGGCGAACTCATGAAAATCGTCGAGCCTTTCGAATACCGCGATCGCCTAACGCTGCCAAAGTTTTTGCTCAACTCCACCGGTGATGAATTCTTTATCCCCGACTCCTGGCGATTCTATTGGGACGAACTTGTTGGCGAAAAACACCTGCGCTACGTCCCCAATTCTAACCACAGCATGGCGAACACCGACGTCATGGAAAGCGTCGATGCGTGGTACCACGCCGTGGTAAAAAACGTGCAGATGCCGCGCTATAACTGGGAGGTCGCAGACGACGGAACGATTACCGTATTCACCCTCGACGAGCCCCTCGAGGTGCTTTTGTGGCAAGCAAGTAATCCAAACGAACGCAACTTTATGCAAGCGCAAATAGGCCGCGCCTACACCTCGACCGCCCTGACCGAGAGCGAGCCAGGCGTTTATCAGATCAAGATCGATCCACCCAAGACTGGCTATACCGCTTATTATGTCGAGCTAGCATTCCCCAGCGGTACTGTCGAGCCGCTGAAGTTCAGCACTGGCGTCAAGGTAGTCCCGGATGTTGTTGAGCACGAGTGGAAAATGGCGCCGGCGAGTGCGAGGGAGTAAATGCTGAAGACTTAATTAGGAAATGTTGGCGGAAGAGGCAGGAGTCGAACCCACCAAGCCTGTTTTACAGACCTCACCGGGTTTGAAGTCCGGGCACCCCACCGGGGATGATACTCTTCCGCTAGCGAGTCTAACACGGGCTGTTTGCAGGGG